>VOFJ01003105.1_pt1 | contig 42319 bp, 62 predicted proteins | sample 5384081 | NCBI WGS metagenome assembly VOFJ01 (sample SAMN12384729, study PRJNA508395) | human gut metagenome | isolation source: healthy gut I | host: Homo sapiens
AAACGGATGGCGGGAGTGGCTTCCGGTTTTTCAGAACGGACTTACTGAAAATGACCTTTTATATGATGGCTTTGGGATTACGCTGATTGTGGCTGTGCCTGAAGTGATAATGAGTGTCACGCTTAGTCTGGCATTGAACATGTCCCAACAATCTGGTGCGGAAATGCATGCTTGCGAAACAATGGAGCTATCACTGTGATTGTACGGATAAAACCGGTACACTGATCAAATCTGATGCAAGTGCACGAACTCCAATTTCTATGGTATAAAAATGGCAGTGACTTGTCTGATGACGATATTAGCGCACTTATCGCAGAAGGAATCAGCGCCAATTCAACAACTTTTCCTTGAAGAATCAACCAATGGAGAAAACCAAAAGGCGTAGGAAATCCAACCGAAGTGGTTTTATTACCTGGCTAAACAAACAGGGAAGAGATTACCTGCAACTCCCGCGAACAAAGTTTCATGTTCTCGATCAACTCACCTTCTCTACCGAACGGAAATTCATGGCAACTCTTGTTGAATCTCCATTGATCGGCAAAAAAAATACTTTTATAAAAAAGAACCTCCTGAAATTGTTTTGGGTAAGATGTAAAAGAAGTTGTTCTGGATGGACGGCAAGTGATGCGGTAGAGTATCGTTCTACAGTGAAGCTTACAACTGTTGAACTATCAGAATATGGCTATGCGTACACTTGATTTGCATTCAAGATTGTCGGAGAAAATGAACCGAACGATTGCACGGAACTAGTTTCAGCCAACGACCTCAATTTCTTGGGAGTAGTTGCCATCTCCGACCCGATTCGTCCGGATGTACCTGCTGCGGTTGCAAAATGTCAGTCTGCAGGTATCGGCATCAAGATCGTGACCGGTGACACTCCGGGAACTGCCACAGAAATCGCACGCCAGATAGGTCTTTGGAACCCTGAAACTGATACGGAACGAAATCGAATCACCGGTGTCGCATTTGCCGAATTGAGCGATGAAGAAGCACTGGACAGAGTGATGGGACTTAAAAATCATGTCCCGCGCCCGTCCGACAGACAAACAACGTCTGGTACAACTGCTTCAACAAAAAAAGGAGCAGTGGTAGCTGTAACCGGAGACGGAACGAATGACGCTCCGGCTTTGAATCATGCCCAAGTAGGTTTATCGATGGGAACAGGAACTTCTGTCGCCAAAAGAAGCCAGCGATATTACACTGCTGGATGACTCTTTCAACAGTATCGGAACCGCCGTCATGTGGGGACGTTCACTGTATAAGAATATCCAGCGTTTCATCGTTTTCCAGCTAACGATTAACTTTGTGGCATTGCTTATCGTTCTGCTAGGCTCCGTAATCGGTACGGAACTTCCGCTGACTGTAACCCAAATGTTATGGGTAAATCTGATTATGGATACTTTTGCCGCTTTGGCTCTTGCCTCTATTCCACCCAGCGAAACGGTGATGCTTGAGAAACCTCGTCGCAGTACCGATTTTATTATCAGTAAGGCAATGCGGTCTAATATAATAGGTGTGGGCTCTATCTTCCTCATCGTATTGCTCGGAATGATTTATTATTTCGACCACAGTACGCAAGGAATGAATGTACACAACCTGACTATTTTCTTCACCTTCTTTGTCATGCTGCAATTCTGGAATCTGTTCAATGCCCGTGTATTCGGTACTACCGATTCGGCATTCAAGGGACTTTCCAAATCGTATGGGATGGCTTATTGTACTGGCTATTCTTGCCGGACAATTCCTCATCGTACAATTCGGTGGAGCCGTATTCCGCACGGAACCGCTCGACTGGCAAACCTGGCTTCTTATTATAGGCGTTTCGTCCACGGTGTTATGGGTTGGAGAACTTGTTCGCCTTGTTCAACGTATTATTCACAAAAAAGACAGAAATGAAAAGTAAAGGAATAAAAAACCTTCTTATTGATTTGGGTGGTGTACTTATCAATCTCGACCGCCAACGTTGCATTGAGCACTTTCAGAAGTTAGGGCTCCAAAACGTGGATGCATTGCTGGATATCCAGAACCAGGACGGACTCCTGATGCAACAGGAAAAAGGATTGATAACACCTGCCGAATTCCGTGACGGAGTTCGTAAAATGATAGGCAAAAGCAGTTAGCGACAAACAAATAGATGCAGCCTGGAATAGTTTCCTGGTAGATATACCCACACAAAAACTGGATTTATTATTAAAATTACGTGAGAAATATGTCGTCTATTTATTGAGCAATACCAACCAAATTCATTGGGAATGGACATGTGCTCATTTGTTTCCTTACCGCACCTTTAAGGTGGAAGATTATTTTGAAAAAAACGTACCTCTCTTTTGAAATGAAAATGGTAAAGCCCGAACCGGAGATATTCAAGGCAATCATAGAGGATGCCGGTATCGAGCCGAAAAAGAAACGCTTTTTTATTGATGACTCTGAAATGAACTGTAAGACAGCCCAAAATTTAGGAATTTCTACCTATACAGCGAAAGTAGGCGAAGACTGGAGCCATCTTTTCAACCTCAAATAATTTTAGAGATATGCAGATTATACGTGACACATCGGCAATTACCCCGGAACCCTGCGTAGCTACCATCGGTTTCTTTGATGGAGTACATGCAGGACATCGCTATCTGATTCAGCAAGTGAAAGAGATAGCCGCCGCCAAAGGTCTACGCTCTGCATTGGTTACTTTTCCCGTTCATCCCCGAAAAGTGATGAATGTGGAGTATCATCATCGGAACTTCTGACTACCCCCCGAAGAAAAAATAAGTCTGCTTGCAGACATCGGGGTAGACTACTGCCTGATGCTTGATTTCACTCCGGAAATTTCCCGGCTCACTGCCCGGGAGTTTATGACACAGTTGCTAAAAAGAGCGTTATCAGGTAAAAATACCTGGTTATCGGCTATGACCATCGTTTCGGACATAACCGCAGCGAAGGTTTCGAGGATTATGTACGTTATGGAAAAAGAAATTGGCATAGAAGTAATTCGCGCCAAAGCGTATACCAGCAATATAGAAATAGGGAACGAACCCAACATTCCGGTGAGAACTCTTCCCTGATCCGCAAACTTCTTCATGAAGGAGAAGTTAGCCTGGTGCCCATTGTCTGAAATATGAATATTTCCTTGACGGGATCGTAGTAGGCGGCTATCAGGTAGGCAGAAAGATAGGTTTCCCAACGAGTATTAATTTACGGGTGGATGATCCCGATAAACTGATTCCTGCCGATGGCGTATATGCCGTATGGGTAACATTTGACGGGAAAAACGTATATGGGGATGCTGAATATAGGTGTCCGCCCGACGATTGACAATGGTCCGAACCGGACGATTGAGGTGAATATCCTCCACTTCCATTCTGACATATATGATAAATTCATCCGGCTTACTTTTGTTAAACGGACACGTCCCGAACTGAAATTCTCCAGTATCGACGAGTTAATAAACACAGCTCCATAAGGATGCTGAAGAGACAGAAACAATTCTTAAAAAATAGATTCTTATGCAAAAAAGTCATTTATGAGCATCTCTTTGGTGGTAATAGCTATATCCATGTTAGCTATGTTTATCTATAGTTTCTTTACCACTAAAATAAAAAACCATGAAAACGGCTATCAAATTAGTATTAATAGACCTTCTCATTGCACAGATTGTCGCCCCTATCCTGATTATGATTCCCCCTGTACGATCTATTTGTTCGTCACCACGGGAAATCTGGATAAAGTCACTCTGACGCAAATGATTATGATCCCGGCACAACTAGCCGGACAGATTATGATGGGTATTTATCTATGGAAAGCCGGTTATATCAGTAAAAAGAAGACAACATGGTCACCCGTATCATTCCATTCCTAATTTGTAGCGGACTAGCTATTCTCACCGGTGGTTTTCTGGTATCCGCAGTGATGGGACTGCTAGACTGGATACCCAACATCATGGAGCAATCTTTTCGACATTCTCCAATCCGGTTGGGGCGGTATTCTTGCAATAGCTATCATCGGTCCTGTACTTGAAGAACTGTTGTTGTTCCGCGGAGCCATTACCAAAGCTTTGCTGCAACAATACAACCCGACGAAAGGCATCCTCATTTCAGCACTTCTATTCGGTGTCTTTCACATCAATCCGCCCAGATACTTCCGGCATTTCTGATTGGTATCCTGCTGGCATGGACATACTATAAAACCGGCAGTCTGATTCCCCTGTATACTCATGCATATATTGAATAACTCCTTAGCAGTATATCTTAGTATCAAATACCCCGAAGCAGAAAAATATGGACGACCTGATTAACGGTACCCCCGTATCTCATCGTCCTATTCGGGTCAATCCTCCTGTTTATCGGTATCATACTGACCATGAACCACCTGACTTCCCAAAAGCAGCAATAAAAAAGGGAAGTTTTTACTTCCCTCTTTCGCTTTGAATGCTAATGCATACATTCGTATTTGTTTTACCATCGACAGCAAACCGTTGCTACGCGTTGGCGATAGATGCTCTTTCAGTCCGATCTTGTCTATAAAATAAAGATCTGCATTTAAGATTTCATCAGGAGTATGTCCGGAAAAGACTTTAATCAACAAGGCAATAATCCCCTTTACAATCAAAGCATCGCTTTCTGCTTTAAAAACGATTTTACCATCCACATCATCCGCTTGAAGCCATACCCTGCTCTGGCATCCTTCAATCAGATTTTGTTCCGTCTTATATTTTTCTTCAAGTGGTTCCTGCTCATTCCCCAGATCAATAAGTAATTGATAACGGTCCATCCAATCGTCGAAGTCACTGAATTCCGCAATCACTTCATCTTGTAGTTCATTAATTGACATTATAGTAATTATTTAATTAGACAATATACCAATGTGCGAATAGCAGATGCCGTATTTAAAACCGGCATATCAATCTATCAACACCTTATTATATTATTTCTCAATTCTATTATTTCTCATTATAAATCACTTCCAATACCGTCTGACCGACTGCTTTCAACGTATTCTTATCAATATGTTCCATATTGTCATTGACAGTATGCCATGTCGGGGTAAAATCACCTTCCTGATTGTAGGGAATGATATCGATCGTTTTAATACGTGCCAGACGATTTATGAACAGATGGTCGTCTGTTACAAATCCTCCGTTTCCATCCATGAAAGTCTTTCCGTAACCCGCTTTCTTTGCCGCTTTCCAAACCTTCTTATTTATGTCCGGAGCAAATTCTTCCGAATACCCTTCTTTCATAAACACACTGCCTTCACCTCCTACCATATCGAGCAGGATACCAAAACGTGCATTATATCCTTGTACATGAGGATTACGTGCCCAATACTGCGATCCCAGACACCAGAATTCCTCCTTATGCTTTCCTGTATAAAACTGTGGCGCACCATAGTCCTCTGCATCCAACAGAATGATATCAATCCCCAATTCCGGTTGTTGCTGATTGACCAGACGAGCTATTTCGAGCAAAGCTCCTACCCCACTGGCACCATCATTTGCACCCAGAATCGGAGTTTTATGGTTCTTCTCGTCAGGATCGTTATCAGCCCATGGGCGTGTATCCCAATGTGCAAACAAAGCGATTCTCTTTTTACTTTCCGGCTTATAAGAACCGATAATGTTTCTCGCTTTCAACAGCGTACCGTCATAAGCAATCAAATCAGCATATTGATTAGTCACTTGAGCACCGAAAGCCTCTAATTGACTGGCAAGGTAATTGCCACAGGCAACATGTTCTTTAGTGTTAGGAACACGAGGTCCGAAATCTACCTGATTCTTTACATACAAATAAGCACTATCCGCATCAAACTGAGGTACATTCACAACTGTCTTTTCGTCTTGTTCACTCGTACTATTTTGCCTTGTTACCTCCACCGCAAGAGAATGCTGATAATAACAAAAGGCACTCATTAATACTATCATAGTTTTCTTTTTTCATCGTCCTTTTTATCTATTAAAGCCTCAAAATTAGTCATTTTCACCACAGCATCGTTCAGATGGAATGGATTATTAACATATAAACTTTAGTTCCACATTTTTCTTTCCCACCACAAAGCTCTACTTTTGCACCGTTGATAAGCGGGAGATTATGAGTCACATGCCCCACCGGGAAATTGAAACAGACGGGATAATCATACTCTTTTACTAAATCTGCCAAAGTAGCATACAGTTCCTTGCCCATCGAACAGTCTTCTTCATATTCTGTAAATTGACCGATAATCAATCCGGACAGTTTTTCTAACACGCCCCCAGTTTCAAATTATACATCATACGCTCGATGGCATGCGGACGTTCGCTGACATCTTCAATAAACAGTATCGTCCCTTCTGCCGGAATATCGTATGGAGTTCCCCGCAAACCGTATGCTACCGCCATATTACCGCCATGCAAAACGCCTTGTGCCGTCCCCTGCTTGTTCAGTTTATGCTTCTCACATGTAAGAAGGAATATTTCCCAATAGAATATCCTTCAGATAGTTCGCACAAAGATCGTCTTCCGGTTCCACCGTAAGATGACGTGCCATCAATGAATGAAGGGAAGCATATCCATTTTTCTGAAACAGATTGTGCAAAGCGGTTATATCGCTAAAGCCCAGTAACCATTTCGGATGTTCACAAAAGGGTACCGTAAAAATCAATTTTATCGATCAAATGTACCGCCCCGTACCCTCCACGGCTGCAAAGAATAGCCTTCACTTTAGGGTCGTCCATCGCATCCTGCAAATCTTTCAGCCGCTGCTTGATTGTCCCGGCATATCTTCCGGATGAACTTCCGGCATGCTTTCCTATAGCCACTTTCAAGCCCCATGATTCCATCCGTTTCTTGGCTCCTTTTAGGAATTGTTGGTCTATCTTACTCGAAGGTGATACAATAACCACTTTATCACCTTTCTGCAAAAAGGGAGAAATTGAATATCCATATATGTTCTTATTTTATTGACTTTCGTTGATAAAAACGCACCCAGTCCACTTCCATTTCTACCGGAAGATCCTCGGGAGAGACTGCTCCCCCGCTACCCACGAACCTCCCAACTGCATATCAATCAGCAGATAAAAGGGCTGAGTAAAAGGGAATTGTCCTTCTTCTTTCGTTTGTATGCGGGGGTAAGTAAACGTATGTACATCATTGACATAAAATGAAAGACTGTCCGGATACATTTCGACTGCAAAAAATATTGTAGCGGTCAGGGTGAATCACTCCCGTAGAATGTGATACCGGATGATCCTTGATCCCCAGCGTATAAGTGTAATGGGAATGAACTGTCTGATAAGCAATAGAATCGTTATTCAAACGTTCCATGATATCAATCTCACCGCCGGATGGTACCATGCCGCTCCTTCAGGCAACATCCAGATGGCAGGCCATGCTCCTCCCGCCGCATTCAACTTGGCACAAATCTCAATACGCCCGTTCGTAAAAGCCTTTTTGCCTTTTTGTATACACACCGCCTGTCAAATAAGGGGCAGTGTCATTGCGTTGGGTATGATTGGCAATACCTCTCAACACCAGTTTTGCCTTTACGCATGGCATAGCAGGAATCAAAGTCTGTCATATAGTTATTCCAGTCTGACTTACCTCGTGGAATCTTGCTCCAGACCTGTGAATCGAAACTCTTTTTCTGATTAAAGTTCTCTTCCCAGATCAAAAGACCAACCGGAAGACGTCTTGCTGCTTTTACAGGAAACAAGCGTCCAACAAAGGAGAATTAAGCTAAGAAATAATAGATTTTTTAAACTGTTTCATGGTGCTTTTTATTTTATTGGGGATTTATTTGCAAAAATACAGGAAAAAACGGTTCCATGCACATCCAACAGCCAAAACAAAATAAAATATAGCAAAATGTTACATAATGGATGTAATTTTTCGGGTTATAATCATTATTTTTCCAATCATTTTTCTGATATTTGCTAAAAATCTAACGTTATGGAACCTATTCTAAATTTTGCCCAGTTAACGGCTCATCTTAAAAAACTAAACCATAGAAAACGAATTGCCGTGGTCTGTGCGAACGATCCTAACACTGAATATGCCATCTCCCGTGCTTTGGAAGAAGGGATTGCAGAATTTCTGATGATTGGAGATTCTACCATTCTGAAGAAATATCCCACGCTCAAACAATATCCTGAATACGTAAAAAACCATCCACATAGAAAATCCGGATGAAGCGGCGCGCTATTTGTCCATTGTGCGTGAAGGAGGAGCGGATATTTTGATGAAAGGGATTATCAATACGGACAACTTACTGCATGCCATACTCGACAAAGAAAAAGGTTTGTTACCGAAAGGGAAAATCCTCACGCATCTGGCAGTAATGGAAATTCCTACTTACCATAAACTGCTTTTCTTCTCGGATGCCGCCGTCATTCCGCGTCCTACATTGCAGCAACGCATTGAAATGATTTGGTATGCTATCTGCACCTGCCGTCACTTTGGTATCGAACAACCGCGTGTCGCATTGATTCACTGCACAGAAAAAGTGAGTGCCAAGTTCCCTCATTCACTAGATTATGTGAATATCGTAGAACTTGCCGAAGCGGGAGAATTCGGAAATGTGATTATTGACGGCCCGCTGGATGTACGTACTGCCTGCGAACAAGCAAGTGGTGATATTAAAGGGATTGTATCTCCTATCAACGGACAGGCAGATGTCTTGATATTCCCGAACATTGAATCGGGTAATGCATTCTACAAATCCGTCTCTTTGTTTGCACAGGCAGAAATGGCAGGATTGCTGCAAGGTCCTATTTGCCCTGTAGTACTTCCATCGCGTAGTGATTCCGGCTTGTCCAAATATTACAGCATTGCAATGGCATGCTTACAAGTGTCAGGAGATTGCAAATGCAGAAAACAAGTCAGCCAAGTCACCGGCTCATCATTCTAAATTCACCACTAAAAGCCTACTATTCATGAAAATTCTGGTTATCAATCCCGGTTCTACTTCTACTAAAATAGCAGTTTACGAAAATGAAACTCCGCTGTTTGTCAGTAATATAAAACATTCTGTAGAAGAAGAACTATCCGCTTTTCCCGAGGTGATAGACCAGTTTGAATTCGGAAAAACCTGGTGTTACAAGAATTGGAAAACAATAAGATACCTTTTTCTTTTGATGCAATCATCGGACGCGGCGGTTTAGTGAAACCGATACCGGGCGGAGTGTATGAGGTAAATGAGGCTCATGAAACGTGATACAGTGCATGCTATGCGTACCCATGCTTGTAACTTAGGAGGATTGATTGCCAGCGAACTGGCTTCTCACATTACCCGACTGTCCGGCTTTCATTGCTGATCCGGGAGTGGTGGATGAACTGGAAGATATAGCACGCATTACAGGTTCTCCCTTAATGCCGAAGATCACCATCTGGCATGCATTAAACCAGAAAGCAATCGCCCGCCGCTTTGCCAAAGAGCAGGGAACCCAATACGAAAATCTGGATTTAATTATCTGCCATCTGGGAGGTGGCATCTCTGTCGCAGTCCATCACCACGGACGAGCCATTGACGCCAACAATGCATTGGACGGTGAAGGTCCTTTCTCACCGGAACGTGCCGGTACACTTCCCGCCGGTCAACTGATCGACCTATGTTTTAGCGGTCAACTCACCAAAGACGAATTGAAAAAACGTATCTCCGGACGCGCGGACTGACCGCCCATCTAGGTACAACCGATGTTCCCGCCATTATACAATCTATCGAAGAAGGAGATAAAAAAGCGGAACTGATACTGGATGCCATGATTTACAATGTTGCAAAAGCGATAGGAGCCAGTGCCACCGTACTTTGTGGGAAGATAGATGCCATCCTTCTGACAGGAGGTATCGCCTATTCGGACTATGTGATTTCAAGACTGAAAAAAGAATCTCTTTCCTGGCTGCCCATCTATGTTTATCCCGGAGAGAATGAAATGGAGTCGTTAGCATTTAATGCCATAGGAGCACTAAAGGGGAATTGCCGATACAAATCTATAAATAGGCGGGCGCACAAAAAGGCTATTCAGTTACCAATCACCAAGCAATTCTGATAGTTTCTGTTTCTAATTGGAAACGGCTAACTGTACAGCATCATTCACAATGCCTGCTAATATAAAGTCTTGAGCACATAAATGGTTCGACCAAAAAGAACACTAATACAAATAATAACAGTAAGGTATATTTGTCTATTTCACATAGATAGTTGAATAACATAGTAAAAAGTACTTTTTGCGATAGTTTCTTTAGCGGGGTTAATAAAAAAAAGCGCCTATTAGCCATCGCATTAACCACGATTTTAACCACGACCTTAACCACGAAGCTATACCTTTGCCATGTCTCAACCCGTTGGAACATTCAACATTGGCAACACATGAAAACGCTGTGATTACTTCGCAAGCTATAAACTCAAAAAAGAAAATTATGAAGAAATGTTGGTTATTATTTTTTTAGTGCTTAGCTGCACGCTTCTTGCCCAGTCCAAAGACTGGACACAATACGTTAATCCGTTAATGGGAACACAATCATCTTTTGAATTATCAACAGGTGTAACACCTACCCTGCCATTGCCCGCCCTTGGGGAATGAATTTCTGGACGCCACAGACCGGAAAAATGGGAGACGGATGGCAATATGTCTATACAGCCAATAAAATCCGTGGATTCAAACAAACTCATCAGCCCAGCCCATGGATAAACGATTACGGACAGTTCTCCATTATGCCGATGGTGGGTAAACCTGAATTCGACGAAGAAAAGCGGGCTAGCTGGTTCGGACACAAAGGAGAAGAAGCAACTCCTTATTACTACAAGGTGTATCTGGTACCGAATACGATATTGTCACGGAGATGTCTCCGACCGAACGTGCTGTTCTCTTCCGGTTCACTTTCCCGGAAAACGCACATTCGTATATCGCAGTCGATGCATTTGACAAAGGTTCTTTTATTCAGATTATCCCAGAAGAAAACAAAATTATCGGTTATAGTACACGCAATAGCGGAGGAGTTCCGAAAACTTCAAGAACTATTTTATTATTCAATTCAATAAGCCTTTCACCTATAAAGCCACTGTAAATAATGGAAATATTCAAGAAAATGCAACCGAACAGACAACTGACCATGCAGGAGCCATTATAGGTTTTAAAACTCAACGTGGAGAACAAGTACATGCACGCATCGCCTCTTACTTTATCCAGAGCTTCGAACAGGCTGCAAGAAATATGAAAGAATTAGGAAATGACAATCTGGAGCAGATAAAACAAAAAGGGACAGAAAGCATGGAACCAAGTACTGGGAAAAATCGAAGTGGAAGGAGGAAACCTCGATCAATACCGCACTTTCTACTCCTGCTTATACCGTTCGTTACTTTTCCCCGAAAATTCTACGAACTGGACGAAGCCGGAAAACCTGTTCATTACAGCCCTTATAACGGGCAAGTTCTACCGGGATATATGTTTACCGACACCGGATTTTTTGGGATACCTTCCGGTGTCTTTTTCCCATTACTGAATCTGATGTATCCGTCGATGAATAAAGAAATGCAGGAAGGGCTCATCAATACCTACAAAGAAAGCGGATTCTTCCCCGAATGGGCCAGCCCCGGACACAGAGACTGCATGATAGGAAATAATTCGGCTTCCGTACTGGCAGATGCTTATTTAAAAGGTATTAAAGTAGAAGATGTGAAAAACTTTGTACGAAGGGTTAATACACGGAACAAAGAACGTACATCCCACCGTATCTTCCACAGGAAGACGCGGATACGAATATTATAATAAGTTAGGCTATGTCCCTTATGACGTAAAAATCAATGAAAACACAGCCAGAACTTTGGAATATGCCTACAATGACTGGTGTATCTATCAATTAGCCAAAGAATTAAAGCGACCGGAAAAAAAATACAGGCTCTTTGCCAAACGGGCGATGAACTATAAGAATGTATTCGATAAAGACTCCAAGCTCATGCGAGGAAAAAATGAAGATGGAACATTCAATCTCCATTCTCACCATTGAAATGGGGAGATGCATTTACCGAAGGAAAACAGGCTGGCACTACTCATGGTCTGTATTCCACGATCCACAAGGATTAATTGACTTAATGGGAGGAAAAGATATGTTTATCACTATGCTGGATTCTGTATTTTCCGTACCTCCTGTCTTTGATGAGAGTTATTACGGGCAGGTTATTCATGAGATTCGTGAAATGACAATCATGAATATGGGGAATTACGCGCATGGCAACCAACCAATCCAACACATGATCTACCTATACAACTATGCCGGTCAACCCTGGAAAGCGCAGTATTGGCTACGCCAGGTCATGGATAGAATGTACACACCGGGTACTGACGGATATTGTGGAGATGAAGATAATGGGCAGACTTCGGCATGGTATGTTTTCTCCGCATTAGGTTTTTTTTTGTATGTCCGGGAACCGACGAATACGTCGTTGGGCTCCTCTTTTTAAAAAAGCAACCTTACATCTTGAAAACGGTAACAGCCTCATCATCCGTGCAACCGATAACAACAAGAAGAATATGTATATTCAAACAATGAATCTGAACGGCACAGAATATAAAAGAACTATCTACGCCATGAAGACTTATTAAAAGGAGGAAACATTAACTTCCAAATGGGAAGCCAGCCCAATTTAAACAGAGGAACGGAAGAGGAAAGCTTTCCTTACTCCTTCTCTAAAGTCTAAAAAAGATTCGTTAAATTCATAAAAAACAAGAGACTGTTTAACTAAGTCTCATGTTGATAAGTTTGCCTCTATTATGGGGAATCCATAGCAGAGGCAAATTTTTATTCTTCAAGACTTATTAGGGATATTCATTAAAAGGGAAAAGTGATCTCCTTATTCATCAACGTTTCAAAAATCAGAAAAAAGATAGAGGAGCCACACACCTTATAGCAACATGTATGCTACTTGTCTCTTAAGAAAGAGTTACCTCCTCAATAAAAAGCAAGCTCCCAACTACGCCAAACAATAGTAATTAACTTCAACTCACCTTTCGCCCTGGCTTCTGCCACTAGTTCGTCTTCACTATAACGAAGCAACTGACCCGTGCCTCATCGGCAAGGATACGTATTTCTTTTTCCGAAGCACCGGCTTTTGCATATTTCACCTCAAGCAGATGGGTGAAAGGAGGCAGTACAGGAACCGACGGACTAGGTTTGAAGAAGAAATCTGCAAAACCCTTATTCAATTCGTATTCCGGATAGAGGCTGATAATAACGATACATTCCTAAATAGGCAAGCAAGAAGCCTTTAATGTGCGCTTCACCTTCAATATATTCACGGATACGACTTTGCTCACGAACAGCATTGGCGATAAAATCGAACAAAGGTTTCCAGTCTCCCTGAAAGCCATATTCTCAAATAAAGCACTCATCCTGTTCATGTCAATTTTAAAGATATCATGCTTGATGTAGCCTTGTATCAAGAAATTAAACAGTTGTTCTCTTTACAACCAAATTCGGTACATGTAAAATGGGTCTTCCCACCATGTCCACACCTTTGATGGAAAGAAGTCCGAAATAGAATAATAAAAAAAGACTTGAAATTACTGGGGTCCGTCATCTCCAATGCAGAGAAAATGAGTAACGATGTCAGTAGTGATTTCTCCTTGCTCGGCTATTTCCTTTATAACGGAAAAATTCTTCTCCCAACCCGTGATCTAGCTTTATCAAGTATGCCAACTTGTTAAAGTCAGTGCGAATATTGGGATCTACGATTTCTTCAGGCTTTTTCCCCATGCAAAACAAAAAGACTTCATAAAATAAAGTACCATATCAGAATTAAACATACAGTCCACCAATCTACTTCTACTAAAGCAATAATTGTCATAATTAGGTTTCATCATGACAACAGTTTCATCTACAGATTGCATCAACACTCCTTGTTCTTTATAATAAGTCAGCATTTCACGCAATTCTTTCTCACTAAAAACCAACTAAATCATTAAACCAAGGATCCAGTCGTTATATTGGTTCCGATGTTAAAGCCACTAGTTACATCATCCATCGTCACCGGACTCACTCCGGTAATAAACAACCGTTCAAGAGCAGCTCCGGTTCCGGTAGTGGCAGATTTTATCACGTTAAAGAAGCCACGAATAAAACCTTCGCCATGCGTTGCTTTCCTGTAAAACTCCGTACCGTAAGTTGAAAGAATGGTATTGGTGAAATTATCGTATTCATCAATAAGTAAATAAATACGAATATTTTTCTTACGGGTAGCATAGAATTAATCGCAGACAGAAAAGCACCGGGTTCTTCTTGTATTTTCTCATCAAGAACATCCCAAATTTCTTTTCTAACAAATCTTCATGCTTAAAGACAAAATCTTTAAGTTTGCTACAACAATGTAGCTTAAACGATAGTTCTACTTGATTTGACATTGAACTCACTTCCGAAAAAATTAAATCGCATGATGAGAAACTGATTGTGAAAACTTCGTCGGATGCTGACCTATGTATAGCTGACCAAACAACTCGTCAAACTGTTCAGCATGATTTACGTCATAATATAAGCATCTAACATAGCCAAGTCCAGACTCTTCCCAAATCTACGAGGACGTATCAGAAACGAAGATAAGGCGGTTGCATCTCTATTTTTTCAATGAACATTGTCTTATCTACATAATAATAATTCTCTTTCTGAATTCGGCTAAAATCAGTTATTCCGTAAGGTATTTGTTTCATCATATTGCGATTCCTTTCAATTTATCTGTCTCTTATTTCTGCAGACTTTTTTCAATATTCTGCAAACGGCGTTCTAATGCTGCATACTTTTCATCCTTTTCTTTTTAAAAGACGCTCGTAGAGTTCAGTGATTTTGTCGATAGGATTGAAGTTGTTAACTCGACTATCATTAATACTATCTTCGGTATCAGACTTAACTATACCCATGCTGATGTTTGCCCCACCTGCACTTTGTTCTGAATTATTCACCGTATTATTTTCAAAAACACCACCGTCTGTGCATCCTCCTCCAAAGTCTTGAGATAATCGAAAGGGACATTCAATGCACGTGCAAAGCGTTGCAACATCTCATCATCATCAATCACCTTCATCTTCTCATATTTAGAAACAGCAGGTTGTGAGAGATGTACTAATTCACTCAAACCCTCCTGGTTCATATTCTTTTCAATACGGGTACGACGTATATTGCGTCCGTGATGGACTCTCCCAATTGTCAATTCTTCTGTTTCCATTTTTATTTTCTTTCTTTTTAAAATCCAACAAATATACAAATGAAAAGTTTCGCTCGAAGCAAATATACGAAAAAACGAATAGATGTGATAATATGGATAAAAGGAATATTACAACCTGACAAATAGAATAAAATGAATACTTCAAACAGCGCATAATGTGTTAAATTATCACGAACTTTACCGCACGAAAGGGCAACAAAAAACAAAAGAGCAAGTGAAGATGAAAAAGAATATTGACAAGCAAAGAATACAGGTTCATAAAAAGGGCTCAAAGAATTGATGACTAAATACAATGCAGTGATCTCTACAGATGCACAAAAGGAAAAATTGAGATTGTTGTGAATGAAGACGACGAATCATTTGATTTTTGAAACAGAAAGCACGATCTATTTAGGAGAATGTTTTTCGGATGATGAGCTAAATGAATTACTGGAAAAGAACTTAGCACACATAATACGAATAAAAGAGGAGTATAAAACAAACTTGTAAACGGATTTATATAATTGAAAAATCATTAATCCAAATTTCTATATAAACACCCCACCAGATTTCTTTAGAACCAACAGTACTCTTCCTTTTAAAGGAAGGGGTCGTTCCTTTAAAAGGAGTGAAGTTTTGGTTTTAAAAAGCAAGAAAAACGACCTTATTAACTGGTATATTTGCCTGTATCATAAACTTTTTAAATAAAAAAGCTCTTTCAAAGAAATTTTTTCTCATATATTTGCAACGTGTTAAGTTAATAAATTGATTAAGGTCGATTTTTGACTGTTTCGAATCGGGAAGTATGGGGGTACTTTCCGATTCTTTTTGGGGAGGATATAATAAGGTGTCTTTCATCTTTTTAAAGGTTTTAATAAACTGAATAAATCTAATATATACTAACTCTATATATAAAACAGTTCAAATCGGATGATACTAATAAGAAATCTTATTTTTTAAGATATACAGAAATCATCTCCTGTAAAAACCTAGTTTTAGGCGGAAACCTCATTCTTGTTTCATAAACGAACTATTTCACCACAGAGGACACGGAGGACATAGAGTTTTCAGAGTTCTAGTTTAGAGATAATTATAGCCTCTGCGTCCTCTGTGGTGAAAAGGCTAAAAAAGTATGCTGATAGAAAAAAAGAAGGCTGTTTCAAAATTAAATTTGAAACAGCCTTCATTATATATGAAGCTATCGCTTTCTTACTTCTTTTCCGGTCTTGGCAACAAAACTTTTCTAGAAAGTTTGAATTTACCGGTTTTCGGATCGATATCGATCAACTTCACGTCGATCTCATCACCTTCCTTAATTCCGGCTTCTTCTACAGTCTCAAGACGTTTCCCCCAATCAATTTCGGAGATGTGCAGCAAACCATCCTTGCCCGGCAAGAATTCGACAAACGCACCATAAGGCATAATAGAACGAACTTTACCTTTATAAACTTCGCCTACTTCAGGAACAGCAACGATTGCTTTAATCATGCGCATTGCATCATCAATACATTTCTTATTTGTTCCTGAAACCTCGATGCGTCCCATACCATCAATTTCCTCGATAGTAATCACAGCACCAGTCTCTTCCTGCATACCTTGAATGATCTTTCCACCAGGGCCGATCACAGCACCGATAAATTCTTTAGGAATCGTCATTGTCTCGATACGCGGAGCGTGTTCTTTCAGTTCAGCACGCGGCTCGGCAATTGTTTCGGTAATCTTGTTCAGGATATTCACGGCCTTCTTTAGCCTGATTCAAAGCACGTTCCAGAATTTCGTATGACAGACCGTCTACCTTGATATCCATCTGAGTAGCAGTGATACCATCCTTTGTTCCGGTCACTTTGAAGTCCATATCTCCGAGATGATCCTCATCACCAAGTATATCGGACAATACGGCATATTTGTCTTCACCTGCATTCTTAATCAATCCCATGGCGATACCTGATACCGGTTTCTTGATTTTCACACCTGCATCCATCAATGCCAAGTTCCGGCACATACGGTAGCCATGGAAGAAGAACCGTTTGATTCGAGGATATCGGATACCACGCGTACTACATACGGATAGTTTGCAGGAATCTGACCCTTCAATGCACGCCATGCCAGATGGCCGTGGCCGATTTCACGACGGCCTACACCGCGCTGTGCCTTGGCTTCGCCCGTAGAGAACGGAGGGAAGTTGTAGTGCAGAAGGAAACGTTCTTTTCCGTGTTCCAATACGTCGTCGATAATCTTCTCGTCCAACTTGGTGCCTAAAGTCACAGTAGACAAAGACTGTGTTTCGCCACGTGTAAAGATAGCGGAACCGTGAGGGCCGGGCAGGTAGCTGGTCTCACACCAGATAGGACGGATTTCGGTCGTCTTACGTCCGTCAAGGCGCTTGCCTTCGTCCAGAATGGAACGGCGCATCGCCTCTTTTTCCACATCGTGATAGTAACGGTCGATGAGGGCTGCCTTTTCTTCCAGTTCTTCTTCGGAGAACTGTGCCTTGAATTCTTCGCGGATGGCATCGAAAGCATCCATGCGTTCGTGCTTGTTCTTGTTTCCGGAAGCGGCAATGGCATAAGCCTTGTCGTAGCAAGCGTCGTGAACGGCCTTACGGAGTTCTTCGTCGTTCACTTCGTGGCAATATTCGCGTTTCACGGTAGAGCCTACTTCTTCTGCCAGTTCCATCTGTGCCTTGCACTGAATCTTAATGGCTTCGTGTGCGGCCTTCATCGCTTCCAGCAAGTCCTGCTCGGAAACCTCGTCCATTTCGCCTTCCACCATCATGATGTTTTCGTAAGTGGCGCCCACCATCAAGTCCATATCGGCTTGTTCTAGTTGTTCGAAGGTAGGGTTGATGACGAATTGTCCGTTGATGCGTGCTACGCGTACTTCGGAAATAGGTCCGTTGAAGGGGATATCTGAAACTGCAAGTGCGGCAGAAGCTGCGAGTCCGGCCAGAGCGTCGGGCATATCTACGCCGTCTGCTGAGAAAAGAATGATGTTTACGTATACCTCTGCATGGAAATTATCAGGGAATAAGGGGCGGAGAGCACGGTCAACGAGGCGGCAAGTGAGGATTTCGTAGTCAGAAGCGCGTCCTTCGCGCTTTGTGAAACCGCCGGGGAAACGTCCGAATGCGGAGAATTTTTCTTTGTACTCTACCTGTAATGGCATGAAATCTGTTCCGGGAACTGCGTCCTTGGCGGCACAAACAGTAGCTAAAAAGCATGGTGTTACCCATGCAGCATTACAGAACCGTCTGCCTGTTTTGCCAGCTTTCCCGTTTTCGAGCGTGATGGTTCTGCCATCGGAAGCTCGATCGTCTTAACAATTGGGTTAATCATAAAAAATGTTTTATATCTAATTTTCTTTCAAAATTCGTGCAAAGATACATAATTTATTCATGTAAAATGGTGGGAATGAGATAAAAAGTTTGTATTTAGTTGTTTTTTGCAGTTTTCTATATGGAAGAACGAGGGAAAATGCTTTGACTGAACTTGAAAAGAAGTATATTTGCAGGCACGTTTGCAAAACAAAACTGAAGATACGATATGAAGAAAATCTTTTTTATGGCACTTGCTGCAATAGCATTGGGTGCATGTAATTCCGAACCGAAATTCAAAGTAGAGGGTGAAGTGTCTGGTGCCGACGGCAAGATGCTTTATTTGGAAGCCTCGGCATTGGAAGGTATTGTTCCGCTCGATTCAGTGAAACTGAAAGGTGAAGGTACATTCAGCTTTAAACAAGCTCGTCCCGAGTCTCCGGAATTTTACCGTCTGCGGGTAGACGACAAAGTAATCAACTTTTTCTGTAGACTCTATCGAAACGGTTCAGATCAAAGCTCCGTATATGGACTTCTCCACCGATTATACCGTAGAAGGTTCGGAAAACAGCAACAAGATAAAAAGAACTGACGCTGAAACAAATCCGTCTCCAGAAAAATGCGGATGACCTGTTGGCTGCACTGCGCGGCAACAAGATAGGACACGATGTCTTTGAGGACAGTCTGGCAACATTGCTCGGTAAATATAAAGAGGACGTGAAAGTGAACTATATCTTCGCAGCTCCCAACACGGCAGCCGCCTATTTTCGCACTGTTCAGAAGCTGAACAATTATCTGATATTCGATCCGTTGAATAATAAAGATGACGTGAAATGTTTTGCAGCCGTAGCGACGAGCCTCAACAACACATTCCCCAATGCCGTACGCTCCAAGAATCTTTATAACATTGTTATTAAAGGTATGAAGAATACACGCCAGCCGCAAGCGAAAGCTTTGGAGATTCCGCAAGACAAAATTGTAGAAACAGGAATTATAGATATCGCGTTGCGTGACGTAAAAAGGAAATGTACGTAAGCTGACCGACTTGAAAGGTAAAGTCGTATTACTTGACTTCTCCGTGTTCCAGTCGCCAGCAGGTGCTCCCCCATAACCTGATGCTTCGCGAACTATATAATACATACGCATCGCAAGGTCTGGAAATTTACCAGGTATCTCTCGACGCGGACGAGCACTATTGGAAAACATCGGCCGCCAACCTTCCGTGGGTATGCGTACGCGATGGCAACGGAGTATATTCTACGAATGTAGCTGTATATAATGTACGCCAAGTACCGTCCATCTTCCTGATTAATCGCAACAACGAACTGAAACTTCGCGGCGAAGATATCAAAGATTTGGAAGCTGCCGTCAAGTCATTACTCTAAAGTTGTTATAAATTAGCATATTTCATTTAAATATGTTACATAGCAGCTTTTTAACTTGACACGTATCACTAAAAAAGGCTATCTTTGCAAAAAAAAAAAAATAATGAAAAGAGGGTTCCAACATGACTCATGTTGGAATTCTTTTTTTGTTTATATGACCATAAAAAACAATTAAAGGAGGAAAACATCATGGCTTATATGTCAGAAGAAGGTTACAAAAAACTAATGGCGGAACTTAAAGAGCTGGAAACAGTGGAACGCCCGAAAATCTCTGCGGCAATAGCCGAAGCCAGAGATAAAGGAGACTTATCGGAAAATGCAGAATACGATGCCGCCAAAGAAGCGCAAGGTATGTTGGAAATGCGCATCAACAAATTGAAAACGGTGATCGCAGATGCAAAAATCATTGATGAGTCCAAACTCAAAACAGATTCCGTACAGATTTTAAATAAAGGTGGAACTGAAGAACGTGAAAAACGGTATGAAAAAATGACTTATACCATTGTTTCTGAAAGCGAAGCTTAACTTGAAGGAAGGCAAGATTTCCGTTAACACCCCTGATTGCACAAGGACTGCTTGGCAAGAAGGTAGGTGAAGGAAGAAATTACAGTTCCGCAGGGCAAATTGCATTGGAAGTAGTAAACATATCAATTTAACAAAAAAGGCAGGTCCGCATGAGGCTTGCCTTATTTTATCAATAAAAAGTTATGGCAACAATATTCAGTAGAACTACCTGCAGGAGAAATCCCCTCGCCAAGGTATAAGTGAAAACGAAAAGTTTTTTGCTTTTTCTCGATATCAATCCATTGGTAAGGGACATACACTGGTAGTGCCCAAACAGGAAAGTAGACTATATTTTCGATTTGAGCGATGAAGACTTCGGCTATGCACGTGTTTGCAAAGCAAGTAGCTCGTGCCATTAAAAAGCATTCCCTTGCTGTTGTAGCGGAAGTTCGTTATCGGACTGGTGCTACCCCATGCACATGGAGCTCGGCTTAATTCCTATTCAAAAGGAATCGGATATGTTGTTTTCGAATCCTCGAAACTGAAATTGTTTCTGATGAAGAATTCAAGTCCATAGCAAGCAATCAACTCCTCTATAAACATGATGATGAAATAATGAAAGGCATTCCGTGATGGAATGCCTTTTTCTTTACTTTTTTTACTTTCAATTACTTCAACCAGGTAAACTCAATACAGATAAAAATGATTGCAAATGTCTGCGTCCAGCTAAAACGGTCTTGTCCGAGAACAGAAGCAATGGTCGCCACAATCAGAATCAGATAACTCCTAGATAGCGACGACCGTTGTCTTCAGATATTTCAAACCGACAGGCAACAACATATAACTGATAGTGGTCGGGAAAATCAATACGAACATCAGGATAAGGAAAAGGTGTCCAATGGAACGGCATGGAGAATACCGGAGCATCATCCTGTAATAAACGTGACTATAATGGCAGACACGGCAGCACCGGAAAAGGTATATCGCAACATCGTTGTCGCCCAATGGTAGTGAGGATGCGCTGACTAAGAATCAGATAAACAGCATATACAACCGAAACTTATAAGACAAAGCATATTTCCCGTGAAAGCATCGGACGCCAATCATCACTTTGCTGGGTTAAAATACAAAACCAATGTCTCCTATCAGACCGATAGAAATTCCTATTATTTTTTTAGTGGTCGCTTTTTCTTTTATAAAAGAATATCATCATGAGAAAAACCCAAATAGGTTGGAGGCTGGTAAATATGGAACTGGAGACAGGAGTTGTTTTACTCAATCCGGTACCAGGTAGAGAAACATAAAGCCATAAAGTCCCAAAGGCCCCCAACAGGAAAAGGAGCCATTTATCTTTGGCGGATGATTTCTCCGGAGGCATAAACCACCCGATTACCCAAAAAGCAGCTGCTGCAAGTGCAACCAACAGGCGTGGCTCCTGTCAATGGACTCATCCACAAAGGCAGAAGATACTTTGGGCATTTATGTTAAACCGCTAAAATACTTTCGAGAGACTACCATGCTAAGATTGGCTTCCAGTTTCTTATTCTTCATTTTTTATTGTAATTGGTCGTTAAACAAAAGGTATGACGGCGCCGGTATGCCCAGAAAAGAGTGACAACAGTAATCAAGCAGATTAAAGATAAACGGAAACTCTTGTGATTGGGTATGAAATATCCATTGGAAGAAATCAACGATGAAAGGATAAAGTAAGATAGCAAGATAATTCATCATCATCACAAATGCCAGTGCCAATGTGGTCTTTTTCCGGCAATGCGGTATCGCGGTCTTATCATAAAGCATAGGTTGAATAATGCCATATCCCAACCCCACAAACAGACATCCGGGAATAATCAGCCATTCGATCGGAGCTATCCAGATTAACAACAATCCCAATGCCATAGACAGGAGGCTGTAACTTTTGTACGTCCTTTCAGCAGGGGCTACAATCTTGTCAGGCAAAAAACCCGGAGCAGTGATGGTAGAAAGAAAAGCGAAATCATCAATCGGATTGCCACTGGAAAAAGTGATGCTTTTTCCATTAAGAAAGAGTAGATTAAAGATCACCACTACCACGATATATGTTATCACATAACAGAAGAGCATCAACTCTATCAGATGTTTGATGTGAATACCGTACTTGCTGCCTCTATATCTATGGAAGTAGATTGTTCGGAGGATTCGTTGTCTTTTTGTAGTATCTGCAGAAGAAGAAGGTGTAAAAGCGACTTCTCCCGTCCGGTCTTCTTTTTAAATGTCCTACCAGCAGAATGGAAATCAATGGGAGGAGATAGACCAGGAAAGGCAGATGCCAGGCGACTTCTGCAAGATAGCCCCGTTACGGCAGTTGCTATCACTAATGTGAAATTAGTAATAGCGGAGCCTTAATCCGAACTGTTTCACCCGATAGGTTCCTACAAAGTATCTGGAAACCAACCCGGTAGATAAAGGGATAATCAGACCGGAACCGATACCGAGCAAAGCACTTACCACAATTAGTACCACATTCGATTGGAAATCAGATACAAAAATACCGCTCGCGGCAAAAAGCCAGAGTCCGACCTTTAATACACGGACATAATCGACTTTTTCTCTGTCAGTTTACCACCCAGCAATATAAAAGGAATAATGAGCAGTGATGGCAGCGCAGTCAACATCTGTATGTCCAGATCCGTAGCTTTTGGAAATATCTTCGTAAGATCACCCAATATAGGTGAAACAGCCAGTCCCCGGCAATGAAGTCAATGCCGAAATAGACCAGATGGCAATTAAAGTAATAAGAGGAATTGTTCCCCGTCCGTCTGTATCTTCATAATGCTTATTCGTTAAAAGTTTAGGTTTGAAGAAAACAATAGTTGCTTTATAAAGTTCAAATATGCACCGAAATGAGCCAAATGAACATTTATTGAAACGCAGATTAACGCAGATTTTCGCAGATTATTAAAGGCTGCGCCATGTTTGAAACTTTTTTATTCTTTACGAAAATCTGCGTTAATCTGCGTTTCAATACTTATTTGCTAAAATATCAATTGATTCATAACCGTGTGGGAATGAACTAATCTTAGTTCTTCTAAAATTTAATTGGTAATATGCGATGATTTAATATTCATCATACATAAATTTATTCGTCTGACGGTTGTTGAACTTTCGTCTGGCAGTTGTTTCTTTTTTCGTCTGACAGTTGTCAGACGAAGAATAACAAGCGTCCAGACGAAATAAATATGTATCATTAGCCATAAACCCATTAGGCATCAAAAATAAATCTGCACAAGGCTCCTTCGAAATTAGTTCAAAACTAGTACGATCATAAAACTTTCCGCTAAATCACACAAAACCGCTTCAATAAAGGGCGTCCTCCTCCTTAATAAACGCCAAATAATGTAAACCGGGAAACTTTCAAACCTATCTGCTGTTGTTGTGGAAAATTCGACGGGGAAACTCCCCATCGCCCTAAACCTTTAAAAAAAACAAATTAGTATGGAAGATTTAAATTTCAGAAAAGGTGATGCCAAGACCGATGTATTTGGTTCAAACAGAATGTTGCAACCCTCTCCCGTAGAGAAAATACCTGATGGACCTACTACTCCTGAAGTCGCCTATCAAATGGTGAAAGATGAAACATTTGCTCAAACTCAGCCCCGTTTGAATCTGGCTACTTTCGTTACCACTTATATGGACGAATATGCAACCAAGGCTGATGAATGAAGTATCAACATCAACTACATTGATGAAACAGAATATCCGCGTATCGCTGTGATGAACGGTAAATGTATCAACATCGTTGCCAACTTGTGGAACTCTCCTGGAAAAAGATACCTGGAAAACAGGTGCTTTGGCTATCGGTTCTTCAGAAGCATGTATGTTGGGTGGTGTAGCTGCCTGGTTGCGTTGGCGTAAGAAAAGACAAGCACAGGGCAAACCATTTGATAAACCAAACTTTGTTATTTCTACAGGTTTCAGGTTGTTTGGGAAAAGTTTGCACAGTTGTGGCAGATTGAAATGCGTGAAGTGCCTTTGACGCTTGAAAAACCACTCTTGACCCCGAAGTTTTTTGAAAATGTGTGATGAAAACACCATTTGCATCGTACCGATTCAAGGTGTTACATGGACTGGACTGAATGATGATGTCGAAGCATTGGACAAAAGGCTCTGGATGCTTACAATGCCAAGACCGGTTATGACATTCCTATCCACGTAGATGCCGCCAGTGGTGGTTTCATCCTTCCGTTCCTGTATCCGGAAAGAAATGGGACTTCCGTTTGAAATGGGTACTTTCTATCAGCGTATCCGGCCACAAGTTTGGTTTGGTATATCCGGGACTCGGATGGGTTTGTTGGAAAGGCAAAAGAATATCTGCCCGAAGAAATGTCATTCAGCGTCAACTATCTGGGCGCCAACATTACACAGGTAGGTTTGAACTTCTCTCGTCCATTGCTCAAATTCTGGGACAATATTATCAATTCATCCGCTTAGGATTCCAGGGTTACAAAGAAGTGCAGTACAACTCCTGGCAAATTGCCAAATATATCCATGCTGAAATAGCCAAGATGGTTCCGTTCGTTAACTACTCAGAAGATGTTGTGAACCCGCTATTCATCTGGTACATGAAACCGGAATATGCAAAAAGAGCGCCAAATGGACTTTGGCCTATGATTTTGCAAGGACAAACTATCTCAACATGGTTGGATGGTTCCGCTTTATACATTGCCTTCTAAACTGGAAGATTATGTAGTGATGCGTGTCGTTGTTCGTCAGGGATTCAGCCGTGACATGGCAGATATGCTTCTGGGCGACATCAACAATGCCATCGCCGAACTGGAAAAACTGGAATATCCAACTCCTACCCGTATGGCTCAAGAAAAGAATCTTCCGGTAGAAGCCAAGATGTTCAACCACGGTGGTCGTCGTAAAAAACCGTAAAAAAATAAAATGATCTATGGATAAAAAGTAACACTCGCTCAATTGAAAGAAGTGGTACAGGAGGCATACGATCAGGTAAAGTAATACCGGCGGCAAGAATGCCGACTATATTCCTTATCTGGCAAATGTCAACAAGGATCTCTTTGGAATCAGTGTCTGCCTGCTCAACGGGCAGACCATCCATGTGGGAGATACTGACTATCGCTTCGGTATAGAAATCCGTATCCAAAGTACATACGGCTATCCTGGCACTGCGTCAATACGGTGCTAAAGAGATTCTGGACAAGATTGGAGCCGACGCAACAGGCTTGCCCTTCAATTCAATCATCGCTATCTTGTTGGAGAACGATCATCCGTCTACCCCACTGGTAAATGCCGGAGCCATCTCCGCCTGTAGTATGGTACAACCTATCGGTGACTCTGCCAAGAAATGGGATGCCATCGTAGGAAATGTGACAGACCTATGCGGCAGTGCCCGCAACTGATTGACGAATTGTACAAGTCGGAATCGGACACCAACTTCAATAACCGTTCTATCGCCTGGTTACTGAAGAATTACAACCGGATTTATGATGACCCGGATCTGTCATTAGACCTTTACACCCGCCAGTGTTCATTGGGAGTTACTGCATTGCAATTTTTCCATCGCAGCCGGTACAATCGCCAACGGTGGTGTGAACCCTGTGACTAAAAATTTTTTTTTTTGATGCCGTCCTGGCTCCTAAAATCACTGCCATGATTGCCGCCGTAGGTTTCTATGAACGTACGGGAGACTGGTTGTACACTTCCGGTATTCCTGCCAAAACGGGTGTTGGCGGCGGTGTCATGGGCGTACTGCCCGGACAGTTCGGTATTGCCGCATTTGCTCCTCCCTTGGATGGTTCGGGCAACTCCGTGAAAGCGCAGTTAGCTATTCAATACATCATGAACAAGTTTGGAATTGAATGTATTTAGCAACAACCATATCACCGTTGTTGACTAAAATTCTCTCAATCTCTTTTTATAAGAAAGGTAAAGGTTACTATCTATTGATAGTAACCTTTTTCTATTCCCCTTACCCTCTTGATTTTCCGCCAATGTTTCAATACAAACGGCATCATTTTTCAAATGCTACAAATTGAACTTACCCCTGAACAACTCTAGTTATTAAAATGAGATAGCTGTTATTAACCCGGATAAGGTAAAAGTTTGATTCATTCAATAACAGTTATAACAGCAGCGTCGTGTCTTGTCTCTTCTCAACAAAGATAGAAAGTAATACCTCTTTTCCACCCCTTTTCCTTCGCCGCTTATAAAGAAAAGTAATTATAGTATTAAGAAAAGTAATTCATCTTTGGTTTTCAACACTTTACCGTCATCATCACTTCATCTGTTTTTTCATCTTATCCCAGAGTGTGTCAAAACGCAGATTAACGCAAATTACCGCAGATTATTCCAATTATATTGATATATTAATCAACGACTTATAAAATTATTTCTGCGATAATTTGCGTTAATCTGCGTTTTATTATTCATTATGACACACCTCCTTTCTGTACGGCTGCTTTTTCTGCCAATTCTTTTTTCTCGGAAGCCTTTTTCTCTCGTTCCTCCTCTTCGTAATATTGTTTTCTACGTTTGTTAGATTGCTGAATCAGATTTGTGATATAAACTGTAAAGATAGGGGAACATCATCATACCCAGGGCAGCCAACAAAACGGAAAGTACACGTCCGGTCACCGTCTGCGCTATGATATTCGAACCGACGGTAGTGACATCCATAAAAGCCCACCACAAAAGCATCTCCATAACCATTCACCAAGGGATTCACCCGATGCTCAAGCACAAAAAAATGCCAGACTCGAAAAATAGACGGTAGCCAACAACATCGTCAGATAAAGAGACAAACAAACTCGAAGCACGATTGTAGGTCAACCAGCCGACCACAATGGCAAGCGCATATCCTCCCTCTCAATAAAGGTATGAAACGGAGAAGATAGGTGATCTCATCCGAAAATGTCCACCCATAATAGGCGATAATATTCTGATAAGGAATTGCCACCAATAAAAAGATAAAATGCGTCCGCAAATAACGTCCCTTATGTTTTTGCCAGAAAGAACTCCAATACAAACTCAAAAAGAAACCAAAGACAGATACATAGCTGTACTTTCATATACGAAGACTGTGTATAGAAAGGAATTCCCTTAAAAGTATCTACCGAGATACTAATCACCAGGAATAGGGACATTACTAATATAATAATGTGAAGAATACCATAGATTCCCTTTTTTCCCGGAAATAAAATCTGAAAGCGCTGATTTCATAACTACTTAGTTTATAATAAAATGATTCATTTATAATTTAGATTGCTTAAAAACAATTGGAGAAAGCGATTGTTTCGGAAGAAGTAAATCCGGGGTTACAATCTCCCATTTCGGGGATGTTAATTAACGAACTTTGAAAGAGATTGCGGAAACATCTCACGCAAAATGTTGTTATAACACTGACTTTAAAATATTTTTCACTTAAAACCTTAACTTATGGCGAATATTAAAAATGCAGTGAAAGCTGGGTGTGTTTACCCTGGCTATCATGAATGTTACGGCAGTAGTATCCTTGCGTGGACTACCAGCCGGCCGTATATGGAATGAGTTCGGTGCCTTCTATTATCTTTTTGCAGCTATTGTCTTTCTAATCCCTACATCGCTCGTTGCAGCAGAGTTGGCGGCGATGTTTCAGGATAAGCAGGGTGGTGTGTTCCGGTGGGTAGGCGAAGCCTACGGCAAAAACTGGGATTCCTCGCCATTTGGGTACAATGGATCGAAAGTACGATCTGGTATCCGACAGTGTTAACGTTTGGTGCCGTATCTATCGCTTTCATCGGAATGAATGACGTACATGACATGTCACTGGCAAACAATAAGTATTATACGCTCGTCGTAGTGCTTATCATCTACTGGCTGGCTACTTTCATTTCCCTGAAAGGTATGAGCTGGGTAGGTAAGGTTGCTAAAATCGGTGGTATGGTCGGTACAATTATCCCGGCTGCCCTGTTGATTATCTTGGGAATCATTTATCTGGCAAGCGGCGGACATTCCAATATGGATTTCAACAGCAGCTTTCTTCCCCCGACTTTACCAACTTTGATAATGTTGTTCTTGCTGCCAGTATCTTCTTGTTTTATGCCGGTATGGAAATGGGTGGTATCCACGTAAAAAGACGTAGAGAACCCTTCCAAAAACTATCCGAAAGCCGTATTCATCGGTGCACTTATCACAGTGTTGATCTTCGTTTTGGGTACTTTTGCATTAGGTGTGATTATCCCTGCAAAAAGATATAAACCTGACTCAAAGTCTACTCGTCGGCTTCGACAACTATTTCAGATATATTCATGCTTCCCTGGTTGTCACCAATCATTGCTGTCGCTCTTGCATTTTGGTGTACTGGCAGGTCGTATTAACATGGGTTGCCGGTCCGTCAAAGGTATATTTGCCGTAGGTAAAGCGGGGTATATGCCTCCGTTCTTCCAGAAAACAAACAAACTGGGTGTACAGAAAGAATATCCTGTTCGTACAAGGTATCGCTTTGTAACTGTATTAAGTCTGTTGTTCGTCGTTATGCCGTCCGTACAGAGAACTTCTATCGAATTCTGTCAGCCGACAGTTATTCTTTATCTGATTATGTACTTGTTGATGTTCTCCGGAGCTATCGCATTTGCGTTATAAGATGAAGAAACTCAACCGTCCGTTCCGTATCGGTAAGTCAGGTAACGTTTGATGTGGTTTATCGGCGGCCTTGGTTTTTGCGGTTCATTGCTTGCCTTTATCCTTAGCTTTATCCCGCCCAGCCAGATTCTACAGGTAGCAACACTGTATGGTTCTCCGTACTGATTATCGGTGCCATTATCGTCGTTATTGCTCCGTTCATTATCTATGCTTCAAAAGCAAATCTTGGTAGACCGAAATTCAATTTCGAACCGTTCCATTGGGAAATACAGCCTCAAACTGCGAATGTCAATGTCGGTAAGGTAAGTGCCAGTACGACAACTTTGCAATGCGACAACTTCTGATGCAACAGCTTCCTGTGCGGCTCCGTCTGGTTCTAAGGTTTCAAGCGGAAGTGCAACCCCTAATAATACATCTTCCGGAAAGCATTCAGGAGACAAAAAGAGATACCTAAGTAAAAGGTACTAAGTGTTATCTCTGTTAGCAAAAAAGTAAGTATCGGCTATTCAGGTAGCTTTGAACAGGATAAATTACCCTCACTACAACTGAATTCTCCATATCAGTCGGTTATAAAACCTTTGGGAGTTATTGCGGTACGATTTAAAAATAATTTATTACTGCACCCTTGTTTTTGAAAGGTGTCAATCATCATTTAATTGGTGCAAAACCAGCGATTGGAGTTTCCTTTGTCCCCGGTTCGATTCCTGGTTTACACCACTTGGCAACAATCGAGGAATGTAGATCCCCAGTTGGTTTCGCAATCAAGTTCAGGACGTAGATTTTCGGGCGTTCGAGTCGCCTCATTCCGACAATCAAAGGGGTAGCTTTCAAGTTTTTATGAAACGTGAGAATATTTTTTTGCCCTGTTCCTCATTTCGGTATGCCAATGCCTATTATCGGACACATGAAAAACAAATATTTTTAGGCTTTCAGTTTGCAACCCAAACGAATTTCACCCGATTCGGTTAATTTCATTGCATTATGTGGCATGAACAATACCTGAATGATACGTTCCCGTTCCACTACATCATTATAGGTTGTATGTGTGCCTCACAAACCAATTCCACCGACGAGTTATTCCAATTTCGTCTTAAAAAATCTCTCCAACTCTTAGCAAATTTTTTTCTTGAGGAAAACTCCGTATAAACAAAATCTACTGTTCCTGATTCTATTTCCAAAGTTCTTCGAAAATATCATTCACCAGGCTGCAACGTTCATTATTCTCTGCAATAACATCGGCGTACATTTTTCGTTCCTCTTCACTGGAGCCGATACCATCAAACGGAAAATCCGACAATTGCATTTAGCGGTGTACGTACCTCGTGACTCATATTAGCAATAAAAGGCAGATTTCAATTTATCAGCAGAAATGGAATGTTCGGTTTTCAATAGACAGCAGCCTTTGCACTGTTTGGATGGCTTCAAGTCATCATAAACTCAACACCATATAATCTTCACCATGAATATTCAAATAATTGGAATTTGATAGGAACATGCTGAAGACTTCCCCTTCGTTTCATCTAAAATATAGGTTATCATTTATGTATTGATGAAACGATTTTAAAACTTGCCGAACTATATACAATCACTTTCCGATAGACGCTTGCAGGATACAGCATGGTTTGCATTGTTCATGCTATTGTAAAGATTGAGAGGATGCAATCGCATTTCTAATGCAAAATAGGACTTTCTTTTGGTAGCTCCACCTACCTAAAAGGAAAGACAGTTTTAAGAATAATAAGCGGTGTCACAAACCACAAAACGTTGTTTTCAATAAGCAGGTAGTGGATCGTTTTCCATGTCTCAAAGTTGGTTTATGAAGTTCAAGACCTTCGGATCGCTCCTTCGCTGGCACCTCTTGAAGGATGAGAACAGGAAAATTTGGAAACATAAAGCCAAGGGAAAGTTATGAACCACAAACTATTATAGCTTGACGAAAACTCGCCAGTGATGACATAGTAATAAGCCGGTATATTGTTTTAGGATCGTTTCAGTGGCTAAATAAAGCCATAAAAAGAGCCAAACTGGCTCTTTGAACAATTCCTAATATAAATCCGTGTACTATTTCCACTACGATTAGGAAAATTTCCCTTTAACTATACAGATAAAAATGTGGCTCGTGCCAAACTGGAAACTTTGCCATAAATGAAATTGAGGAGTTTGGACTGAAATTCACTACTGTCCCCAATTCGATTCCTGGTGGAATCATTACGAACGGATATTATTAACTACTTTGGCGGCACTTGCGTTCAGGACAAGGGAGTCGGGCGTTTTAAGTCGCCTCATTCCGAAAAATTTAGGGCTTCACTTTTTCGTGGAAGTAGTAGATAAGTTGCGTTCTTTCTGTGCCAATCATTGAACAAAATCATGGACAGATAAAGGAACCAAACAAATATTAATCATGAAAACAGAACCATCTTTTATCAGTAGTAGTAGCTTCCTTTTTTTGTGCGTCAGTTGTGCAAGCCTCAAACCACCCTTTCAGAGAACGAACGACCGTTCAATCCTCCCATCGTGGGATGAGTTCGTGGAATGCATTTCAGCACGTGAGACATCAGCGAAGACATTATTAAACATCAAGCCGACCTCATGGTGGAGAAAAGGATTGAAAAGATGCAGGCTATCAGTACATCAATGTAGATGACGGATACTTCGGCAAAAGGGATGAAACGGGTCATGCAAGCAAACGAGAAACGTTTCCCTAATGGCATGAAACCAATGGCAGACCATATACACAGTTGGGAATGAAGGCGGGACTCTATACGGATGCAGGGACTAGAACGTGTCGGCTCTCTCTGGAACAAAGGACTCTATAGGAATAGGAGCTGGTATCTACGGCCACGAACCGCAAGACCCCAATTATACTTCGGCGACTGGGGCTTCGATTTCATCCAAAATAGATTATTGCGGTGGAGATGTGCTAGGACTGGATGAGAAGAACGATATACCTCTATCCGCAACAGCATGAATAAAGTGAATAAAAATGTTTCCATAAACATCTGCCGATGGGAAAACACCCCCAGCACTTGGGCTAAAGACAGCAACTTCCTGGCGTATCAGCGGTGATATCAATGCACATTGGAATTCATTAAAATATGTAGTCAGGGGAAGAACCTCTACCTGTCTGCCTATGCCGGAAACGGACATTATAACGACATGGATATGATGGTGGTCGGATTCCGCAACAATAGCAAAGTAGGCGGCAACGGTCTTACTCCGACCGAAGAGGAAGCCCATTTCGGTTTTATGGTGTATCATGAGCTCTCCGTTACTCATCGGATGCGACTTGGAAAAATGCCGGATTCTTCGCTCGAATTACTGAAAAAAAAGGGAATTAATCGCACTCAACCAAGATCCTTTGGGATTACAGGCATACGTAGCACAACATGAGAACGAAGGATACGTATTGGTGAAAGATATCGTAACAGAACATTGGCAATGTGCGTGCCATAGCATTTACAACCCATCCGACACCGTATCTGGGTTCTCCGTTCCATTCTCTTCTTTGGAATTCGGTGGAAATGTGAAAGTGCGTGATTTAGTAAGACACAGTGATTTAGGCAGTTTTCCGGTATTTTTGAGCAAACGCTCCCTGCCCACAGTGCCATGTTCCTCCGCATGGAAGGTGAGGCACGCCTGGAACCGACCTTGTATGAAGCGGAATGGGCTTACCTGCCTCTTTTTCAATGACCTTGGCAAAACGCCAAAAAGGTATTATTTATGCTTGATAAAGAAAACCTCCGGCAAAATGAAAGTAAGGTTTCCTTGGCGGACAACCCGAAAACTATGCCGAATGGCGGGAAGTATAGCGAAAATGGCGGACGCCATGATATGACCATCCATTATTTATATGGCAAAGGACGACAAATAGAACTGGACGTAAACGGTATCATTACCAAAATCGACTCTCTGGGAGAGGATAATGGTCATAACCAAATCACAGTTCCCGTTGAAATTAAAAGCCGGATACAACACTATTCGCATGGGTAATAGTTATAACTGGGCACCGGACATCGACTGCTTCACTCTGAAAGCGCTGTAATTTGACTATATAACCTCCCTCGCTATTAAAAGGGTAATAACGGAATAAATATGCCTCAGGCATTTTAAAATCCATTATTAACCCTTTTTGGTTTAGATACTGTCTAGTAATTCGTATCATATTTTATCTCTTCATACCTATTCCTGTTTATTCGGTGTTATCGTAATTTCCGCTTTCTCTCTTACATTCACCTGCAAACGTGCATCTTCTGTCAGAGGTGTCAGACCACCCGCTTACATTCTCCTTTCTGCAGATCATTAGAGTGCTGATTGCTGCCACTCAGATATTCAAATCCCCACTTCTGTATTCTCAAATGTCCATCTCCATACACCATCAAATTCAGATAGTTTTTTCAATTTTACTATCCTTTGCATGAAAATTCAGCCCATTTCCTGGAATATCACACGAACCAAGTCGGCAAAATCAATGATATGTTATAACGATTACCACGGACAAACAATGAATCTGTTTCAATACCTATCAGATTCAATTTCCAAGCCTTCTTCACCGGTAACTATACCGGTCAGTGAATCAGCCTCACATCAAAACCACTCACAAAAGATATAATCTCTGTCGATACTTTTTCGGAATATTGTTCACATTAAAATCTAACTTCATAAACAAAAGTATCATTCTTTTTTGGTAACATTCAAATAGTCTCCTTTCGGATAACAAACCTGTTCTTTCCTGACGAAGCAGCAGTAGATCCTATTTTCATTTCGCCGCTAATAAAACACGTCTCGCTTCAGATACTCCATCCTGGCTGGTAAACACCTTTATAACATGTACGCCATTCAAATCCATTTTCACCTGTTCATTACCCAAAAAGGCTCCATCTTCCTGGTAGGCTTCCCCGACATAAATATGAAAATAATAGTTGCCACAATTACAATCAATCCGGAAACGAGAAGTCCTATAAAATATATAAGTAGTACGTTTCATAATATTTCGTCTTTTTATTCTATTTCTGCTTTTTTATAAACTCATGATACATTGTCTCTATTTCTTTTTATCGGTATATCAAGCGTATACAGCCTGACGAAAGAAATAGTCCAATTCTTCTTTCAGAAAGGTATCCTTACGGAGAGAATGAATCGGCTCTTTTTTGCTCCTGAAGCTACAAAATACCCTATACCACGTTTATTATAAAATAATATTTTGTACCTGAAGATAGTCAAAGGAACGCATCACCGTATTAGCATTCACCTCCACAATGGCAGCATACTCTCTGACAGAAGGGATCCGCTCCTCTTCCGGATATTGCCCCAGCAATATCTCATCACAGAATTCTATCTGCAATCTGTAAATAAATAGCTTTACTTTCTTTAAAATTCATAGGCTAAGGTATTACATTCTATTAATAATTTCAGACTCCTTAAAGCGGAAATAAGCCAGTACCCAATTCACCAACGCAAAAAGATGCCGGCAACAATTACAATCCACAGAGTGGTTTTTTTCGACTCCAGCACACCTCCTGAATAATACCTGCCGCTTTCCAACAGCACTTTTTGCTTACCAAAAGCACCGACAGCAAAATATACCATACCAATAATGGTTCCCCGACGCAAATGTTTTCAGGAAAGAATTTTTATAAAAATCGAACTGCCCAGTACGAATAAGGATTGAACAAAGAAATAACCTGGATATCAGCGCTCCAAATTCCAAGCCTCGCCTGCATAAGTATAATATTTTTTCATCACCAACCAAATGCGACAAGTCGACAGAAGCAATAAAATCCTTCTCCGTGGATAAGCCAAAGAATAAATAGTAAAACGCGTATAATCCCAAGCCAACTTATAACATATCAGGAAAAACAACCAGATACACAACTGTAAATAAAAACCATCTGGAGAAAAAACTTCTCTAAAAAAAGGAGTTGCCTGGAATCATTAACATGGAAGCGCGGCTCATTTTCGTTTGCCATCTTTTCCATTGTAAACGAAGCACTCAAACAGCCGAATCCCCACAGAGCCCAGATAAAGAGACAAGAAGAAAAATATCCACACCCGGATCTTCCCTGATAGTTATAAGTACCTCTATACCAAAATATCCATTCCAAACCATTACCACTGCCATCACTCCATACATCAACACCATACGAAGCAATATTCGATTTCCAATTCTCCACCATCTCCTTACGGCAAAGATTCATAAACGAGGCAAACTGAAAAAGTATCTTTTTATCATCGTCTTTTTATTTTGAGTGTGAAACAATCGGGCTATCTCTTCAGGAGTAGCCAGTGTAGCATTAAAAAGAAGTTCCAGGTTTAGTTCCGACTCGTCCTGCTTTTTTCATTAGGAAGGATCAGGTAGTTACCCTGAATAGTAGGAATTGCAAAAAAGCGCACTTTTCAATTCCCGATCATCACTTCCACAAAGAAAAGTTTGTCGCAAATATTACTTGTCGATTCATCGAGCAACACACGACTGTCATCCATTATCAACACATGATCGAGCACTTTGTCGATGTCACGAACCTGATGTGGAAATCACAATCGTCTTATCATCCGACATACCCGATGCTATAAACTTGTGGAACTGACTTTTTTGCCTGGAATATCCAGCCCGTTGGTCGGTTCATCCATCAACAAAAAGCAGGTATTATTCGTAGCAAGCGCAAAACTCATGAACACTTTCTTTTTTCTGCCCCATAGAAAGCGATCCGAGATCCAATATCTATATCCATCTCAAAAATAATGGAGATATTTAATCATCTCTTCCTTACTGAAACGAGGATAAAAGGACTGTTTAACTCAATATAGCTGACCAAAGAAACCGAAGGCAACTCAAATTCTTCAGGGAACAAAAAAACATATCCGCAAAAGTAACCGGCAACCGACCCGGCGTACATCTGTATCATTAAACATCACTTTGCCGTTTTTTAGGAGTCAACAAGCCGGACATCAGATAGAAGAGTAGATTTTCCCGCACCATTCTTTCCCAACAGTCCATATACCTGCCGGATTCGAACGAAAAAGCGAAAAATCACGTAGTACCGCACGCTTCGATTTACGATAAGTAAATGAAAGATTTTCTACTGTAATCATAGTATTTCTGTTTAATGAATAACCTTTAGGTGTATCAGTGTAATAGCACACCACAAAAAGTAGGTAATCTTTTTGAATATTCCAATAGAAAAGGAGAAAAAAAGTGCAAAAAAGGAGGAGCTAAATCACTCTCCACTCACTCCTGTCACGACAAACAACTAAAATTATTCACTATTTGATGCCGTCCAATGCCCTTTTAGCAGTAGCATTAGCGGGTCTATAGCCAGAATTTTACTCAGTATTCTATGGATTTATCTTTGTTAGCCTTTGCTTCGGCTTTCAATGCCGGATTTTCGATAGCTAACAAATAGTAATATCCAAGATAACTGTAGCATTCAACCAAAGGCTGAATTGTAATGAGGATCATTTTTTGCTTTCAATAAAGTAGCCACTTCCTCATAGAAAGGTTTCGCAGCCAAGTCCTAAAGTAGTCTCGGGGTCAAGTGCGGAATTGGCACGTGCTCTCCAGAAATTACCCAAATAGCTATCCGGCGCTGCTTCCGCAATTGCATGGAAAGTAGAATCGGCGGACATTAACGCCTGCTTACGTTCTTCAACAGTGATTGTCAATGAATCAGATTGCGTACCCGCTCCATAATAAAGTCTGCCAAACTGGAACTGTAAGTCCGGAGTCTGTTTTTCCTTATCAAGAGATGCATAATATTTCCGGTAAGCACTGATTGCTTTTTTTATAATCGTTCTTCTGTTCGTAAGCAGAAGAGATATTTTTAAATAAATCCGTCTTCGTCGGATCCATCTTTACCGCTTTCTCATATTGTACTACTGCATCATCATATTTTTTTCAGACTCTCCAACAGATGTCCGTAATACATATAATCCAAATACGAATAATCGGCTTTATCACATTCCTTGAAGAAGACATCGGCAGCCTTCAACGCTTCATCAAAACGTTTCAGGTCAGTATAATTATACATTGCCAAACGATTGAACGCAGCATGACGGGCATTCTTTTGCAATCCCATATTAGCTACTTCGAGTGATTTATCAAAATCATGGTTCAAAAATAAAGCAAAAGCATACTTCACCAAATCTTCTTCCGTAGCAGTAGGTCCCATTGCAAAAATTCGCATAAAGGCTTCTACTGCCTTATTAAAATCATTTTTTAAATAGTAAATTTCGGCTAATTTTTTATCTACAATTTGTGTTGGACGGTTCCAAGTCCTTCAATTGGTTCAGCTTCTCAATGGCAAGACTTGCATTGGCTGATTTATAAATATCTGCATATTTCAGATAAGCTTCCGTACATTTCGGATCGAAATAAATTGCCTCCTCATACTTTTTGAGAAGCAAGACCCGCATTTTTCTGTTTTACGGCAATATTTCCTTCAATACAGAAGCAAGAGCCGATTTGCCATTCGCTTTTCTGGCAAGAGCCTGCATACTCCTGCGCTTCGGGGAATCTTGTCAGCATTCAGATATGCGTCTCCAATAGCCACCAACAATTCCACATTTTTTTCTTATTTTTTTCCTTTAATCAGATGTTCAAAGCTTCTTCAGCAGCCTGTGCCGGATTCGTCTGAATAGTTTCTTTCAATTTCGCAACCCCAGCCTGCCATTCGGGCGTCAGATGATTGCGCATAGAGCGACCCTACTGCTATAAACGCTCCAGCTAAAAACATTTGTACTCTTTTCATTATAGTCTCTAATTTTAGTTATTATTCGTCTTTCACGTGGACAATACGCACCGGCTGAGTAGCCGGAACAAGTCCGGATTTTAATATAATCCTCTGCCCTTTATCGGATGTCATAAAAGAAGCAAATCCCCAAGGCAGCCCACTGCGAGGATCATTCAGCAATGCATAAATAGATCGTGCCAACGGATAGTTACCATAGAACAGGTAAGCCTGATAAGGTTTATAACTGTTAGCAGGAGTTGCCACATCCTCTGCACTCACTGACATCACTCTGATCTCTTCGCGAAAAGAAAGATTGGTTGTATCACTGCGGTTCCCCAACCAGTTTACTCCAACAACTCCCATAGCGTCGGGATTATTCGCTACATAATCTATCACCTGCTGGTTGGTTTTCAAGGCACTGACGTTACCTTCAGCCAACTCTTTTTCCACCACAGATTGAGTCCATTGCAAAACGTACGGTACTGGAGTTCTTATTATCGAACACCACCTGAATCCCTTTCAAACGGGAATTCGGATTAACCTCTTTCCAGTTTTTCACCTCACCGGTAAGGATGCGGCGGAAATCACGTACACTCAACAAAGAATCCGGATTAGCACGATTCACAATCAATGCCAGACCGTCCGTAGCCAATTTTATCTCGCGAGGAAAAAAAAAACTTACGGCTGTGGAATGAATTCATTTCTTCCTTAGTCAGTGTCCGGGTTGCAATAGCCAACCGGACACTGTCTTTCAGAAGTAAATTTATCGCTTCCCACTTCAGTTGTGTAGCGAGGGACAATCCCGGCCAAAGGGTACAGGCTCTCAAACACCTCTATCTCTTCTTGTATGATAGGTTCGAAACTCTCATCCGCTGCGATAGATACCACACCGGAAGAATAAGTATCCGTCGGTCCTTTTTTGATTTTTGAGTTACAAGCACTCAAGACCACCAACGCTACGAGTCCTATCAGCCTAAATTGTCTCTTCATCATCTTTTATTGTAATCTAAACATTACCGGAACGGTGAACTTCACACGTACCGCTTTTCCATTCTGCTTTACCAGGGAGCCATTTCGGCATGCTTTTTACCACACGAACAGCTTCCTTATCCAGATAAGGGTCTACACCACGAGCCACATGTACGTCAGAAATAGAACCATCACGTTCAACAACGAACTGTATGATAACGCGACCTTGTGTTCCATTCTCCTGTGCAATAGTCGGATATTTGATATTCTTACCCAGGTAAGCCATCAATTCAGTCTGTCCACCCAGGGAAAGTCGGCATTTGTTCTACCATATCGAAAACCTTTTCCGGTTCCGGTGCAGCCTGTGTTACCACCTGCTTAAGGTCTGCGATATCTTTACCATTAGCCTCGTCATTACCTTTTTACGTCGGCAATAGAGATGGATACTTTGGTAGCATTCAAATCTTCCTGGCTCTTGATTTCATTGTCTTCATGCACTTCTTCATCTTTCTTGATGACAGGAGCCTGTAAACTTGATAGAACTCTTCAATGCAGGGGGAGGTGCAACCGGTTCTACGCGTCTCATCTCTTCCTGTTTGATTTCAGGTTCTTCAATTTTGACAGAGTAGTTACTTCTGTCATCACTTCTTTTGCTCGAGTTGCCAACTTAAGCAGTGTAGGGATACTAAATCCAACCGCTGCTATGACCACTACAATCAACATAGCGACATTATGTCGTTTTGTTGAATTGGCACGCATTCTATATGCGCTTGTATGTTTGGTTTTTGCCTTCAAAAATCAGTTGACACCATTCCGAAGAAGCTAAATCTAATTTTGCCATTTTACTTTTCTTTTTTAGGTGTTACATCAATTATCGGCCAAGTTTTTTGTGACAATTCACCTTTCGCATCATAATTCTTAATCAAGAATTCATCAGCTTCAGCAATATCTGTTATCACATATTTACCAATATTACATATCTGCATTTCGTCCAGCGCGTCAATCAGATTCATATAAGAAGCATCATCGGTAGCTTTGATAATCACGGTCGGTGTATCCTTTCCGCTCTTTATCTCAGAAACCTGCTTCTTAAATTCGTCATCCGTGATCTTAAGATCAAGTTTTTGCTGCTTCAATTCTCTTACTTTATTGACAGCAACAGCATTCTTCTGAAGAAGTACGGCACGCAGTCCATCTGCACCGTAGCTAGTTTCTTTCAACGAGGTATAATCCTTATAGTTAGGTTCTCCCTCGTAATAATAGAGTTTGTTATCAGCTCCCAGCAATAATGTGAGTGCTTTTGTGAAGCCTTCACCATACTCTTTTTGGTTTTCAGTTATATCTTTGTCATTACTCGGCATGCTTATCTCCATCGTCTGAGGTTTGCTCAGTGTGGTACAAAGCATAAAAGAAAGTAATCAGCAACATGTTCATGTCCACCATCGGTGTAAAGTCCACCGGACAGTCATTTTTTTTGCTTGCTCTTTCCTCTTTTTCCACGCCGCTCTCTTGTACTTCAGCACTCATTGTATTTCCTCCTTTTTTAATTTTCAGATTCTGCCTTGAGAGAAGTAATCAGATTGTACCGATTTTCCCGCAAACCCTGAAGTGAGTTCATAACGTTCTTTATCACTGAGTATGGAGTTGTAGCGTCTGCCTTGATAGCAATACGTAGATCAGCGTTAGCGGCACGTGCATTACGTACCCACGATTTAAACTGATTGTCAACACTATCGCATGGAATACCTTCATTCTTTAAGATCTTATCCCGTTGATCTTCCGGGAGATCAAGATATTTCTGCATACTTCTGATAGGTACTCCAAAAGTAGAAGACAAGATAAATCTCTTCTCCTGTTCCGGAGTAAACTTAATGCCATACTCTTCACCCATGCTCTCCAATACAGCCTGCATATCCTGCTGCTTGTCGAGGCTCATAAATATTTTTCCTTCCGGATCAACCAGAATCTGGGTACATTCGTCTCCGGAATCTTGATTTCCGATACGGAAGCCGGAGTGGTAACTTGTACTGGTTCTTTCTTCACAAATGTTGAAGTCAACATAAAAGAAAGTCAGAAGCAATACAGTAACGTCACTCATAGCTGTCATATCTATGAACGTACTTTTCTTTTTTTAATTTGCGCTCTACCCATGATTAATAATAGATTTTTATAAGGGTTCGCAGAATTAGTGAGTAGCAGCAAAAGTTTGCACGATAGAGAATCCGACTTCGTCGAGTCCGTAAGTCAATTTATCGATTTTGTTAGTGTAATAGTTGTAAGAAATAACAGCCAATGCACCAGTCAAGATACCGAAAGCAGTATTAATCAGGCTTCAGAGATACCTTGTGACAAAGCCATAGAGTCAGCACCACCACCAGCAGACAAAGCAGCAAATGAACGGATCATACCGATTACAGTACCAAGCAATCCCATCAATGTACCCAAAGTAGTGATAGTAGCGATGATCGGAAGATTTTGTTGCATCATAGGCATTTCAAAGCAGTAGCTTCTTCAAGTTCTTTCTGGATAGCCAATGCCTTCTGTTCTTTAGGAAGAGCGTGTGTTCTTTTTCCATTTCTTCATACTTACGCAAAGTAGAAGTTACTACGTTAGCAACAGAACCACGTTGTTTGTCACAGATTTCCTGTGCTTTCTTCATGTCACCTGCAGCTAAAAAGCGTCTTTGATGTTAGCTACAAACTTAGACAATTAACCTTTACCGAAAGCAGAACGAAGAGCAAAATAACGCTCGATGCTCAAAGCAAGTACGGTTAACAACAATGTCTGGATAATAGGTACGATGATACCACCTTTGTAAATAGTACCCAACATGTTCAACGGTGATTGTTAGGTCATTGTTCATAAAAAGTTGGACGGGTTACCTAATAAGAATTGAAAGATACATACAGCTATTACTAAACAGCAGATGATTACGATACCGGCATTCTTTATACCTCACAACTCTGAGATTCTTTTAGTAGTTTCCTTATTAATAAGTCTGTTAAGATATTAATTTTAGTTTATTTAGTAGTACTTTCATGACTAGACACCACGCGTTACAGACCCTGCGACTTTTCAAATGAAAAGTCACACCGGTCTCATACAGGCAATGAAAAGCAACAAGATGGATAACAAATAAGGATGAACACGTAGTGTCGCTACAGATAATGGAGGCAATGTGGATCCTTTATCCAAATAATAGATTTACTGATCTAATACAAGTGAGTTTTCCAACAAGAAAGAACCTTATACATAATTTGTCTTTAAAGAAATCATTGATTCAATGCAGACGACAATTATTAGAAGATGTTTCTGTTACCGATTTAAAAGCCTCCACCCCACGCTTCAGAAATAGACAAAGACTGGGATGATCTGGTCATAACTTGAAGCGAACGAGTCTTAAATGAAGAACTAGAATCTGTATCGGAGCTGATTCAGACAACTTACAAGAGCATCGCCCTGAGAATACATGAAATATATTCATAGCATCACCTAAGCTATCATATAACAACGCCAATATGAATCTCACAGAACCTTTCAAGATATTTATTTATAGTTAAGTTATATCGAATTCTCGTATTTCCACGACAAAATGTAGCAATTAAATATATCCGTTTGTCGTTATTCACATCATTTAAGCACAAAGCTGAT
>VOFJ01000212.1_pt1 | contig 42196 bp, 51 predicted proteins | sample 5384081 | NCBI WGS metagenome assembly VOFJ01 (sample SAMN12384729, study PRJNA508395) | human gut metagenome | isolation source: healthy gut I | host: Homo sapiens
CCCTTTTATCAGCTTATGACCGGCCCAACGCATCAGGTCATCCTGACGAAAGCCCTGGAAAGCCAGTTCGGCACGTCTTTCCCGACGGATTTCCTGCATAACAGGAGTCAGAGAGTAACCAAAGGAAGTAAAGTTAGGATCAATCTGAGTAGGACGTATATAAGTAACACCCGCACGTTCACGCAAAGGTTTTAATGTCTTATTCAAGACATCATCGTTACAAAGATTCAATTCTTCCGCAGCTTCCGCATAAGCTAGTAGCGCCTCCGAATAGCGAAATAATATAATTGCCATATGGCTGCCTCCTTCTACAAACGTAGTGTCAATACCCAAGCGAATATGAAATCCGGTAATATTCTTACCGTTACCGTCTCCATTCAGATTAGGAGAAGAAATATCCTTATTCTTCTCTTTTTTATTTCCTCGTCTGTTCCTGTATTATCATAGGCTCTCACATTCATCGGTTTAGAGCCTTTCGCTGTAGAACGGAACTTCGCTCCTGTATTCATGACCGACTGAATCAAACGAGGATCACGTTTTTCAAAAGTCGCATTAAAGTCCTTATACTTCTCATCATTCGGATTGATAAACGTACCATCCGCATTCAGATAATTATCAACCAGCGATTTTGATACACCTGCCGGGCCATCGTTATCTACAACTCCGCCACCAAGCAATCCACCTAAACCGTGGAACACACCATCGCCGGCATATTTCTTCCAGAATACAGCTTCCGTAATCTTAGAAAGATCATCCTTATTGAACAAATGAGCAAATGCATCACCTGGATTTACAGCTTCATTATCCGTAGCATCCGTATTCAGGCTCAACCCTGCTTTGAAAAGTTCGTCTCCCCATTTCATTACTTCCTTAAAGAAGTAGTCTGAGTTATCAGTTTCAGAAAATTCCGTCCCCTTTATGATACTTTTCCCAGGACCCTTCATACAAAGCTACCCGCATTGCCAATATCATGGCTGCTTCTTTGCTGATACGCAAGCCACTGTATTTACTTCGCGACTGAAGCATTCCTTCTGAAGCTGTCTTCAAATCTTCCAATATAAATTTCGCCACATCCGAACGTGATGCAGGAGGAATCTGCAAACCAGCTACTGTTGCATTCTCATCCCACAACCGGTCCATCAAAGGGATATCCCCAAAACGAGTCAACAAGTAAAAATGCCAGTACGCACGCAGGAAATATGCTTCCCCTTTCAAAGAAAGAACCTCTTCTGTTTCCTCATTCTCCGGAACACAATAATAATAAAAGAAGTAATTTACATTACGCAAATTCTGATATCCCTTCTGCCATTCAGACGAACCACTGAAAGCATTGTATTCTCCATTCAGACGCAGGTCATACTTTTTCGGCAAGAATATTGTCACTGTTCTTTTTCTTCACCTCTCACTCCCATACCATATTGAGAAGGAGCAGGAAGCGCCATATACAAGCCGTTAATGTAATTTTCCACCTGAGCACGGCTACATAAGTATTCTTCATTATTAGGTTCCGTCAATGGTTTTCTGTCCAGGAAGTCCGAACAAGCAGACAACATTACCCCAATGAAGGCTGTTAACAATATATATTCCTTTTTCATGTCTTTTCCTCTCTAATTAAAATGTAAAATCAAGTCCAAATACAAAGTTCCGGTTCATCGGATACACTTTACCGTTACCATTTTCTTTAGCCGGAGAAGTCAGTCGGTGCAGATTCATTGCTACCGCCTGCCCAGGTATTCACCTGATTCAAGGTTTCAGGATCAAACTGCTTGGGCAACTTTGTTATCGTAAATAAGTTGTCACACGTGAAATATACTTTTAGATTTTTCCAGCCCTATGTTACGAAGCATTCTCTTATTAAAAGTATAAGATACCATCAGATTCTTCATACGCATATAAGCCGCATTCACCAAATATCGGGAAGTATTATAAGCAGAGTTGGCCTGAAAATCCGGTTTATTGAACTCAGTAAGTCTAGGCAGATAACCATTCGGTTGATCAGCACTAAAATAATCAAGATGTTCTTTAAAGAAGTTCTTTCCTCCGAAAAGGTAAGTACTTCCAGCCAGCGGGAAATCTCTTTTGGCAACCCCCTGGAACAAGGTGGACACTTCAAATCCTTTATAACCCACATTCAAATTAATACCGAAAGAATATTTAGGAGTTGCATTACCAATAACCCGCAAGTCACCATGATCGCTTAATGTTCCTTTACCCGGATCTACTTTACCATCGCCATCTACATCAAGATATTTCAAATCACCGCGTTGCCACTGGCTATCCGGTTTGAAGAAACTAAGATCCACTGTTCTCAGATAATCATCAATTTCGCGGTTGCTCATAAATAAGTCATCAGCACGATATCCCCAGATTTCACCAATATCCATACCTTCATAATATCCTTTGTTTGATGGCAACCCAGTATGGTTATTAAAGATGAGTCCTTCCGGATTGTTATATTTGGTAACAACAGCTTTGTAATTGAATAGATTAAAACCTACACCATAGCTGAAACCACACTTCAACTGGTCATGCCAATTGACAGAAAGCTCCCAACCACGATTTCGTAAAGTTGCATTGTTTACTTTGGCACGATCAGCATTTGCAATACCCCCGATAGATGGAATAGCCTCTGCCGGTCCGATCATATCACGTGTGGTACGCTGATAGATATCCGCCGTGATAGAAAGACGGTTATCCAGCAACATCAAATCAAAACCTAAGTTAGCATTATCCACTTTCTCCCAAGTAATATAAGGACTAATCATTTTCGGAGTTTTGGCTATCGTACCTTGAGTAGGTGTAGAACTGATACCCGGAAGCAACCAGGCATTAGGGTCAGCCGCCACAAGTGGCATCACTCCGATATAGTCATAATATCCGGCTCCGTTCTGATTGCCCAGACGACCATAAGAGACACGTACTTTCAACTGAGAGAATGGTAATTCCAATTTTTGGAAGTAATCGGTACGTGCAATATCATAACCAGCAGAGAAAGAAGGGAAAAATCCCCAACGATGTCCCGGAGCAAAACGAGAAGAACCGTCATAGCGCCCACTAACCTCAAGGAAATACACATTCTGATAATTCCAATTCATACGGGCATAAGCACCCATTGTAGCCCAATGTGTACGATTATCACCGGCATAAAGAGTTCCATTAGCATTGGCAAATGAAAATATATCATCACTTAACATTCCATCTTTATAGGTATATCCATCAGAATTTTCCTGCACTTCCATCTGGAAACCTGCCATTGCCTTGAAAAAAATGTTCTCCCCATTGATGCGTATAAGAAGAAGATACATTCGGAGAAAGATAATAATTGAAGGCATCCCCGCGGGGTATATGAACCCCATGTAGAGTTTTTCCAGTGCATTCCCGGATATTGATATCCCTGCGTATTCCCAGTAAACGGTGTACAATTGTTTATTGGGGTTTTCATAAATAGGAGTTCCCCGTTCGAAGCTGTTCTTCTCCACATCCAGACGGACTTTCATTTCACCGACAATATCCCATCCCTCCAATGGAGTAATAACAGCAGAAAAAGACATAGCATCCGAAATACGATTCTGATTGTAACGGGATTGCTTCATACGCAAGAATTCATTCCAATCCGGAAGATTATATTCCGAATCAACAGGGAAGAACTGTCGGACGATTAGGAAAAGCATTACCTACTGTACCATAAAAATAGTCTGATTAGCCAACGGACGCTTGATTATGTTCAGAGTCATATTATTATTGAAATTGAATTTCAACCATTCATTCGCTGTTATCTGAAATTTAGTATTTATATTATATTTACTCAAATTATCCTCTACCTGATCCAGCAAACCTTCCTGATAGGTATATCCCATACCAACGTAATAGTTGAATTTATCCGAACCTCCTGTTATATTCAGGTTATGAGAATGGCGGATAGCAGACTTCTTAAAATAATAATCAAACCAATCAGTATTGGCATATACCGCATCCTGAGAACCGGCCCATCCTGTTCCCTGCTGATTAGGTTCTACACCCGGAAATTCTGCTGAATAAGGATTAGCCATAAAACCTTTCATCTTCTCGATCAGCTGATCAGAAAAAAGGCGCTTCACCCCCATGTTATCATTACGTTCATTTACATAATGAGCAAACTCCAGGGGAGTTCATCATTTCAGGCATATTAATAGGAGAACTGAAGCCGACTGTTCCACGGTAAGTAATACGTGTCTTTTCCTTCTTACCGCTTTTCGTTGTCACCAATACCACACCATAAGCTGCACGAGCACCGTAAACAGCAGACGCAGAAGCATCCTTCAGTACACTGATACTGGCAATATCGGCAGGATTCACATTCTGCATACTCTGTTCTACACCGACCACCAGTACATAAGGTTCACCACCATTAATAGAACCGATACCACGAATATTAAATTTAATCTCTGCTCCCGTTTCACCACCGACACCACTCGCCGTAGCATCAGAAGCGAAATTCAAACCTGCCACATTACCTTGTAGCGCACTGGTCAAATCGGTTACAGGACGGTTAACAATAGCTTTCTCATTGACAGTAGCTACAGCAGCCGTAATGGTATTACGTTTTTGCTTATCCATACCTACTACAACGACTTCATCAAGTACTTTTGAATCTTCTTTCAGCACAAAACGATTACCTTCCAGTTTTGTCACCTTTACTTCGAGCGGAGAAAAACCGACATAAGAGATAGTCAATGTGTTTCCAACTTTTCCTTTTATAGAGAAATTCCGTCAATGTCGGTTATAGCACCTTCTTGCGTTCCTTTCAACATGACCGTGGCTCCGATAACTGTGTCGCCTTTATCATCCACCACTTGTCCTTTAATCATTTGTTGCTGCGCAAACGCTCCTGAAGGAAATAAAAGGAGGAGCATCAGAAGAACAACAAAAAGTAGCTTTGTTTTTTCATAAGCTTCTTTTTTTTCATAATACTACAATTTAATAATTAAAGATACTAATTTATTAGCTAACAAAAATAAATCCCAATACAATTAAGATTCGAAAGTTCTCACCAACTCATTTAAATAGGTAGGACTTTCGGCAACAAAAAATAGGCACAAGCCCGAAAAGCGATGTTCTAAATTCACTATTTCGCCTCCAATTTTGTCTAAAAAATAGTCCATTTCACCGCATTTTTCATGGTGACAGACATTATCAGACAACTTTTTGAGACAAAAAAGAAGAAAGGCGGTAATATTCATTTCCGAATATCTCCGCCTTTCTTCTTTGTAAATTATATACCTAAATATATTGGCTATCGTTTTGAATTAAATTTTCTTTACTTCATCAACTGTCAATCCGGAAGATTTAACGATCACCTCTACAGGGATTCCTGCCTTTTTCAAATTACGGGCAATCTGGATCCGGGCCTCTCTTTCTCCTTCTGCACGACCTTCGGCACGTTCTGTGAAAATGTTATCTCTCAAAATCACAATATTATCCAAATGCCGGTAATACGCATTCAATTCTTCCTTCGTCATCCGGTCAAGTTTCAGCCTTTGGCGGGCTTCATTCAGTCCAGGAGCTGTAGCAGTATCCGGAATATCTCCTGTATTCAAATAATAAATCCATTCTTCAAGAGGACTTTTGGCTACCTGGTTAAAATCATTCACCTTCAATATATAGTACTCCGGATATAACTGGCTTACGCTATCCACTTTGAAGGTCTGTTTTTGAAAAGGAGTCAGTTCCAGAATATCCCCTTGATGGATGCCACGAAACTCCGTTTTACCATGATAAACAAGATCCTTGCCGCAGCCTAAAGAGAAATATACGATATTGACACTGTATACTTTACGGACTTGGTCATACCCTTCTCCACGATTGATATATTCGGTTACTAACTTAGAAGCTCCGAAAAGCATACGTTGAAAATAGGCGTATTCATTATTATTCTGAACTTCAATCAGAATCAGTTCACCTTTAGAGTTTTCAGCAAGCATATCTACACGATTATACTTATCAAACTCATCTTCTTGATTGCTTTCACTTTCCAATAACTTCTGAATCAAGATTGTTTCACCCAGAAGAGTAGTCAAAAGGCCTTCGAGTACGGCGAAATTGGCTTTATTACGCAAAAGGCGTTTCATAGCCCAATCGAAACGAATATAATTACTTGACATAGGTTCGTCTCCTTTCTCTGTTTCTATTTTCATAATAACAAAGGTACACGAAATATGTTAGATTCCAAAGCAATATGTTTATATTCAAGCGTTTCTTTTCTATCATCCTAATCTTTTCACAAACTCTTCCGCCCGTGCCAACGTCTCCGGCTTGCCGATATCAATCAGTTCCAGCTTTTCCGTAAGATAACCGCAATAATCCGTTTGCCCGCAGGTAGCCAGATAAAAGTCCATAATAGAGAACTTGCCTTCCCAGCACGGCACTTCCATCAACTGGAAGACAGCAGGCGAAAAAAACATGGATACCGCTAAAGGCATACTCTCTATACAGCGACTCATCATATAGGAAACCTTCGGGCCTCACCTGTCCCGTATCTTTGTTGATCCATCCGCACAATCTTTGTTCCGCATCAAAAAGCAGATAACGGGAAGTTTTACGCCGGCTGGCGAGCAAGGTGGCTACACTTCCGTTCCGCAAATGAAAGTCATACAGTTCTTTCAGATTCATATCCGAAAGAATATCCACATTATGCACAAGGAAGGGTTCATCGGAATTTTCAAAGAATCGACGGGCTTTTCTGATTCCTCCCCCCGTATCGAGCAGCAGGTCCCGTTCGTCGGAAATATGCAACGTCAGTCCGAAATCATTGTTAGCTTTCAGAAAATCAATAATCTGCTCACCGAAATGATGGATATTAATCACTATTTCGGTAAAACCGGAAGCTTTCAGTTTCAAAATCACATGCTCCAGCATCGGACGTCCGGCCACGGGAACAAGGGCTTTGGGCATCGTATCGGTCAGTGGTTTCAGCCGGCTACCCAACCCGGCTGCAAATATCATTGCTTTCATTACACAGTTGCCTCAAAAGTACGTTCTATATTCTGTTCGCGGTGCACCAGCTCCACTTTCACGCCAAATTTGCGGTTCAGGTGCTCTGCCAGATGCTGCGCCGAATAAACCGAACGATGCTGTCCTCCGGTACAGCCGAAGCAAACGGACAAATTACTGAAGCCACGTTCCATATATCGCTTCACCGAAGCATCTACCAACGCATAGACAGAGTCGAGGAAACGGAGAATTTCACCATCTTCTTCGAGAAAACTGATCACCGGTTCGTCCAGTCCCGTGAAAGGTTTGTAGCGTTCGTACTTACCGGGATTATTCACGGCACGGCAGTCAAAGACATAACCGCCGCCATTACCGGTAGGATCATCGGGAATCCCTTTCTTATAAGCAAAACTCATCACTTTGACGGTAAGCTGCCGTTTCTTGAGATCGTCGGTGAATTGCTTGAGTTCGGTAAGTTCGCGTAGCACATTGCAAAGATACGGGTATTCAGGGTACGCCTCTTTGAGCAAGTCACGCAGGTTCTGGATAGCAAAAGGAACACTCTGGATAAAATGAGGTTTCTTCTCAAAATACCCCCTGAAACCGTAAGCTCCGAGCACTTGCAACGTGCGGAAAAGAACAAAATGACGAAGCTGACTATAGAAATAGGGCTCGTCGATAGGCTGATATTTGCGCAGGGCATCGATATACTCCTTCAGCAATTCCTGACGGAGACTATCGGGATACTTCGCCTTTGCCTGCCACAGGAAAGAAGCGACATCATAATAGAACGGCCCTTTTCGTCCGCCCTGAAAGTCGATAAACCACGGCTCACCGTCTTTGATCATCACATTGCGGCTCTGAAAATCGCGGTACATAAAAGTAGCGGAAGAACTGCGCAGCAGCACATCACTCATCTTCTGAAAGTCGTCCTCCAGTTTATCTTCCTGAAATTCCATGCCGGTAGCCTTAAGGAAACAATATTTGAAGTAATTCAAATCCCAAAGGATAGAACGCTGATTGAACTCCGGCTGCGGATAGCAACGGGAAAAGTCGAAGCCGTCGGCTCCGGCAAACTGTATGGCAGGAAGCAAACGGACCGTCTTGCGGAGCAACTCTTTTTCCTCTTCGGAAAATACGCTGGTAGCACGTCCTTTCTCGATTGCATGAAACAAAAGGGTATCTCCCAAATCTTCCTGAAGATAGTAACTCTTATTTTCGGAAACGATATGAACTTCGGGTACAGGCAGGCCGGACTTGCGGAAATGGGCTGCCATATAAAGGAAAGCATCATTCTCCTCGACAGACGTGCCACATACGCCGATCAGGGTTTTCGCACCTGTCAGCCGGAAGTAGCGGCGGTTGGAACCGGAAGATGGTAATTCTGTTATATTCTCTGCGGGAACTCCCGTATATTCCTGATATAGTTTCTTTAGTTCTTCGGTAATCATAGTCGTACATTTTCGAGCAAAGATAAAGATTATAGATAAATTAATATCATCTTTGCTCAAAACTCTATATCATTTTATTCAATATTCATCCGAATGTATTATCTTTGCTTCTGTTTACTCGACCTAATTCAATGAAAGCAAGACTCTATATCGTCCTATGCATCGCATTTATCACACAAATGGCCGGTGTCCTTCCTTTACAGGCGGGGCATTACTATTACAAGCAGATTTCTCTGAAAGAAGGACTACCTTCCACCGTCCGGTGTATCCTTACGGATGAACAGGGATTCGTGTGGATAGGCACCCGCTCCGGTCTGGGACGGTTTGACGGCCACGAACTGAAGAAATACATCCATCACGCAGACGATCCGCATTCGCTGCCTCACGACCTCGTCCTTCAGATTGCAGAAGACGAACAATACAATATCTGGATCTTGACTGATAAAGGGGTGGCACGCTACCAACGGCAAAGTGACGACTTCTACCTGCCAACCGACGAAAAAGGAAAGAACATCACCGCATATTCCACCTGCCCTACCCCAGAGGGGTTATTATTCGGAGCCAAAAACAAAATTTACTTTTACAGCTACCGGGACGGTTCTTTCCGCCTGCTGCAGGAATTCGACCAGACACCGGATTTCAGAAACTTCAATATCACGATACTCAGCCTTTGGGATGAAGAAACTGTACTCTGTTGCAGCCGCTGGCAAGGGCTGCTCCTGCTCAACCTGAAAACCGGAGCATACAGCCGCCCGCCTTTCGACTGCGGAAAGGAGATTATGAGCATGATCATCGACTCGAAGAACCGGATATGGATTGCCCCCTACAATAACGGGCTCTACTGTTTCGACCGGAACGGAAAACAACTGGCATCATACACCACCCGCAACTCCTCGCTGAGCAACAATGTCATACTCAGTCTTGCCGAACGGGAGAACAAACTATGGATCGGAACGGACGGAGGCGGTATCAACATCCTCGAACCGGAAACCGGACAGCTTTCCCTGCTGGAACACATCCCCGGCAGAGACAACTATTCGCTCCCCGCCAACTCCATCCTCAGCCTCTACAACGACCGTAACAACAATATATGGGCAGGAAGTATCCGGAACGGACTGATCAGCATCCGCGAAGTGTCAATGGTGACCTACACGGACGTAGTGCCCGGCAACGACCGTGGACTGAGCAACAACACCATCCTCAGCCTCTATCAGCAGTCCGACGATAAAATATGGATCGGAACAGACGGAGGCGGAGTCAACCTTTTCAATCCTCTCACGGAGAAGTTCACCCATTATCTCTCTACGTGGGAAGACAAAGTGGCATCTATCTGTCAGTTCACTCCCGACAAACTACTGATCTCGCTCTTCTCACAGGGAGTGTTCGTCTTCAATCCGTCTACCGGAGAGAAACAACCGTTCACAATCATTGACGACGAAACGACCACCCGCCTCTGCAATCGGGGAAAAGCGGTCAACCTGTATCAAAACAGCCCCGACAACGTGCTGCTGCTCGGCGACCACGTCTATCAATACGACCTGCACAAACGCACTTTCCGGATTGCCACCGAACAGGAGGGACAGGACATCATCGGCGCTCTTCTGCCCATCACCAATCACGAAGACTATACCTATCTCAACGATACGAAACGTATCTACCAACTGGACAAACGGAACAACCGCCTGACGTCTCTGTTCCGTTGCTTCAACGATACGGTCATCAATTCCGTGGCGCGTGACGAATACGGAGACTTCTGGATAGGGAGCAACTACGGACTGATCCACTATAATCCCGCTACCAAAGTACGTACTCCCTTTACCACCACGCTATTCACGGAAGTAACGCTCATCGTGTGCGACCAACAGGGAAAAGTATGGTTCGGAACGAATGACATGCTTTTCGCATGGCTCATCAAAGAAAAGAAATTCGTACTGTTCGGCGAATCGGATGGTGCCATTCAAAACGAATATCTTTCCAAACCCCGTCTGCTGAGCAGCCACGGAGATGTCTACATGGGCGGCGTCAAAGGACTGCTGCATATCAACAGCAATCTGCCGCCGGCTACTTCCGAGCTGCCCAAACTGCAATTATCGGATGTCATCGTCAACGGAGAATCCGTCAACAATGAACTGTGCGGTGACCCGACCGGAATTTCCGTTCCCTGGAACAGTAATATAAGTATCCGTATCATGTCCAAAGAAGAGGATATCTTCCGGCAGAAAGTGTATCGGTATCAGATAGAAGGGCTGAACGACCAGCAGATCGAATCGTACAACCCGGAACTGGTCATCCGCTCGCTTCCGCCCGGTGATTATCAGATTATGGCTTCCTGCACAGCAAAGGACGGCAGCTGGATTCCCAGTCAGCAGATACTGGAACTGACCGTACTCCCTCCCTGGTACCGCACATGGTGGTTCACGCTGGGCTGTGCCTTGTTAGTAACCGGAATGATTGTCGAAACTTTCCGGAGAACACTGAAACGAAAAAGAAGATAAGTTGAAATGGGCCATGAAGGAGCACGAGCAACAGGCGTACGAAGAAAAAGTACGTTTCCTGATCAATATCAGCCACGAACTGCGTACTCCACTGACACTGATCCACGCCCGCTCAGCCGCATATTGAAGTCCTTATCCCCGACAGATACCCAATACCTGCCGCTGAAAGCGATTTACCGGCAGTCTCAGCGAATGAAGAATCTGATCAACATGGTGCTCGATGTGCGCAAGATGGAAGTGGGAGAAAGCAAACTGCTCATACAGCCTCACCCGCTCAACGAATGGATCGAACATGTATCGCAAGATTTCGTCAGCGAAGGGGAAGCAAAGAATATACAGATTCATTACCGGCTCGATCCACGCATCAAAATAGTGAGTTTCGATAAGGACAAATGTGAAATCATTCTGAGTAATCTGCTGATCAATGCACTGAAACACAGCCCGCAAGACACGGAAATCACCATCACTTCAGAACTGCTGCCCGAAGAAAAAAAAAGAGTACGCATCTCCATTACCGACCAAGGTTGCGGATTGCAGCAGGTAGACACACAGAAGCTCTTCACCCGTTTTTATCAGGGCATGGGCGAACAGAGCGGAACGGGCATCGGCTTGTCTTACTCCAAGATTCTAGTGGAACTGCACGGCGGCTCCATCGGCGCACGGGACAATTCGGAATCGAGCACCTTCTTCTTCGAACTACCGCTGAAACTGGAATCGGAAGAGATCATCTGCCAGCCCAAAGCATATCTGAATGAATTGATGAGCGACGACAGCGGCAAGCAGTCACAAGAGGAAGACAGCTTCGCCACCGCTCCCTACAGCATTCTGGTGGTAGACGACAATCCCGACCTGACGGACTTCTTAAAGAAAGCACTGGGAGAATACTTCAAACGTATATTGACTGCCTCTGATGGCGTAGAGGCACTTCAGCTTATCAAAAGCCATACTCCCGACATCATCGTAAGTGACGTCATGATGCCCCGCATGAACGGATATGAGCTTTGCAAAAACATAAAGGAAGACATTGCGATCAGTCACATCCCCGTTATTCTGCTGACGGCAAGAGACGACAAACAAAGTCAGATGAGCGGCTACAAAAACGGTGCGGACGCCTATCTGACCAAACCGTTCGAAGTGGAAATGCTGATGGAACTGATCCGTAACCGACTAAAAAACCGTGAACATACCAAGAAGAGATATCTGAACGCAGGACTGATCCCCGCTCCGGAAGAAAGCACCTTCAGCCAGGCAGATGAAACGTTCCTGCTCAAACTAAACAAGATCATTCAAGAGAATCTGGACAGTAGCCGATTGGATATTCCTTTTATATGCAAAGAAATCGGCATGAGCCGGGCCTCTCTTTACAACAAGCTGAAGGCACTGACGGACATGGGAGCCAATGACTATATCAATAAGTTCCGGATGGAGCAGGCAATTCTACTGATCACCGGCACGGAAATGTCATTTACGGAAATTGCGGAGAAAGTGGGATTCACTACTTCCCGTTATTTCAGCACGACTTTCAAGCAGTACACGGGCGAAACACCGACTCAATATAAAGAGAAACATAAGAGAGAGACATCAAAAACAATTAATCAATAAAACCCCTAATATATAAATTTCTTAACACATTATTTTTATGAACTACAAATTATTTTCTTTAGTAAGCGGTACGCTTATTCTTTCCAGTCTGTCTGCCAGCGGACAGAAAAACAACACAAAGCCGAATATCCTCTTCATCCTCTGCGATGACATGGGATATGGCGATCTGGGATGCTACGGTCAGCCATTCATCCGCCCCCCCATCTGGATGCGATGGCAAGCGAGGGTATGCGCTTCACACAGGCATACGCAGGAAGTCCCCGTCAGTGCTCCTTCCCGAGCTTCATTTATGACAGGGCAGCATACAGGACATTGCGAAGTACGGGGCAACAAGGAATATTGGACGAACGCCCCCACAGTAATGTATGGCAACAACAAGGAGTATGCAGTAGTCGGTCAGCATCCTTATGACCCCGATCACGTTATCCTGCCCGAGATAATGAAAGAGAACGGATATACCACCGGTATGTTCGGCAAATGGGCGGGGGAGGTTATGAAGGTTCCTGCTCCACTCCGGACAAACGCGGGATAGACGAATATTTCGGCTACATCTGTCAGTTCCAGGCCCACCTTTACTATCCTAATTTCCTCAATCGCTACAGCAAGGCATTAGGCGACACAGGCGTAGTACGTGTCATTATGGACGAGAACATCAAGTATCCGATGTACGGTGCCGATTATCAAAAACGCCCGCAATATTCGGCGGATATGATTCACCAGAAAGCAATGGAATGGCTGGATGAGCAGGACGGCAAACAACCGTTCTTCGGAGTGCTGACTTATACCCTGCCCCATGCGGAACTGGTTCAGCCGGAAGACTCTATCTTAAATGAATATAAAGAGAAATTCAATCCTGACAAGAGCTACAAAGGCAGCGAAGGATCGCGATACAACGCGATCACGCATGTACACGCACAATTTGCAGGAATGATTACGCGACTGGACTACTACGTCGGAGAAGTACTGAAAAAGCTGAAAGAGAAAGGACTGGACGAGAATACACTGGTCATTTTCTCCAGCGACAACGGCCCTCACGAAGAAGGCGGAGCTGATCCTACATTCTTCGGCAGAGACGGTAAACTGCGTGGCTTGAAACGCCAATGCTATGAAGGAGGTATCCGTATCCCATTTATCGCCCGCTGGCCGGGACGTGTACCTGCAGGTACAGTGAACGACCACATCTGCGCTTTCTACGACCTGATGCCTACTTTCTGCGAGATCATCGGCGAAAAGAATTACGTAAAGAAATATGCGAACAAAGACAAAGAAGTAGATTACTTCGACGGCATTTCCTTCGCCCCGACATTGCTGGGAAAGAAAAAGCAGAAGGAACATGACTTCCTTTACTGGGAATTTAATGAAACAAATCAGATTGGCGTACGCATGGGAGACTGGAAGATGGTGGTAAAGAAAGGGATACCTTTCCTTTATAATCTGGCAACGGACATTCATGAAGACAACAATGTGGCCGACCAGCATCCGGAGATTGTAGAAAAAATGAAGGCAGTTATCTTTGCACAGCACACGCCTAACCCAAACTTCTCCGTTACACTACCGGAGAAGAAATAAGGTAATAAAAGTTTATCATTTAGGCACAGATTTCGCGGATTACACGGTTTTAAGTGAGTCAAATTAAAAACCGTGTATTCCGCGAAATCTGTGCCTGACTGTTATCAATAACCGAATAATCCGCTATTGATCCGAGAATTTCCGTGCTGATTCTTTTTCTTCCTCCTGTCTCTTCCTATACCGGATATACCGCAGTGACCACTCATGCATTTTCTTCAGAAACTCCTCTTCTGTGAGCGTATCATAGTAATAATTAAATATACGCTCGTAATAGTTCAAACACTTATCATCCCTTTTTTTTTAGCATTTCGTAAGTTTCCTTACTCATGCCTATAGCTTGACACATGGCTGAAACAACCACTTTCTCACATTTAAGTACCTCTTCGATAAAAAGGCCGAATGCAAAATGATGATACTCTTTTTTCATTTTTTCTTGTTTTAAACGTTAATAATGATTTAGTTGTTATAAAAAATATTCACATTAGTTCGGATATGTCCGAACTGCCGTTATATCACTTTATCCTAATTTTGCGCTGCGTTTCAAAAACAGAACCGCATTATTAAAAGAATTAACGATAAATGTTATGACAAACAATTTCAGAATGTCTTATTTCATGCCCCCGATTGCTCCCATCAGGAACGAACAAGGACAAACCGTTACACCCCGCCACACTCACTCCCTTCTGCGAAGTTTCGGTCGAACAGGTATATCAGATGATCACCTGCAACGAAAACCTCAAAGCACTGACCGAACAAGTACGCAGTGCCGGAGACCTGCGAATGGCAAAAGCCTCTTTACTCCCCTACGTAACCCCATGCGGCACATTCATCCGCCGGAGTAGTAAATTCTTCGCATCGCCTTCCGGGCTCGTAGTGGTAGATATAGATAACCTCGACTCCTATCATAAAGCCGTGGAAATGCGTCGTACACTGTTCGACGACCCTTTCCTCTGTCCCATACTTACATTCATCAGTCCCAGCGGCCGGGGCGTGAAAGCATTCGTACCTTATAGCAAACTCTACGCAGACGATCAGACACGGAACGTAAAAAGAAAGCATAAACTGGGCAATGCAATACATAGAAATAACCTACGGATCAGAAATGGACGACTCCACAGAAACTCCGCCAAAAGCTGTAGACACCTCCGGCAAAGACATCGTAAGAGCCTGTTTCCTCAGCCACGACCCACAAGCACTATTCAGAGAGTATTAAATTATAATCACGAATGATCAACTTCAATTGTCAATTATCATTTGTCAATTGTCAACTCCCCAAAAATGACCAATATTGAATCTTTACGCCTCATCACTGAGGCAGTCGAAACGGCAGGTGCCGACATTGCACCCTCTTACGCCGAGTACGTACAATTAGCATTCGCCATCGCAACAGACTGTGGCGAAGCAGGACGCGAGTTTTTTCACCGCCTGTGCCGGATATCCGCCAAATATCAGCGTGAGCATGCCGAACGAATGTTCTCCAACGCCCTTATAAAGCAGCATGGAGAAATACATCTGGGAACGGCTTTTCATCTCGCAGAATCAACAGGAGTGAAAATCTGCCGGGAGGAAGTTATGAACAGCCGAAAAAATGCAGAAAATGCACTAAATGCACCCTACAATTTTCCCACACACAGGCGCGCGTATAATAAGGTGGAAGAGGAAGAAAACGACAACGACGAAAACACCAATGCTCCAGAAGAACTCTCGACAGACAGTGATCCTCTACAACCCCTGCCTACTTTCCCCGAAGCAGACTGGCCTAAAATCCTAATGCTCATTATGAGCTATGCCACTTCTCCCACACAACGGGACATACTCTTGCTCGGAGCACTGACCGCACTAGGAGCTACGATGGAACGCTATGTGAGATGTTCCTATTCCGGAAAATACCAGTCTCCTTGTCTGCAAACCTTCTTTGTAGCCCCTCCTGCTTCGGGAAAAAGCGGACTTTCACTTATCCGCCTGCTCGTGGAACCTATTCATGACAAAATTCGCCAACAAGTGGACGAAGAAATGAAAGCCTATCGGAAAGAAAAGAAAAACTATGAGTTGCTGGGCAAAGAGCGTGTCAATACAGAAGCACCTCAGATGCCTCCCAACAAAATGTTTCTTATCTCGGGCAACAACAGCGGCACCGGCATTCTGCAAAATATCATGGACGCCAACGGAACAGGACTCATCTGCGAAACCGAAGCGGACACCATCGCCTCCGCCATCAGTTCCGAATACGGCCATTGGAGCGACACGCTCCGCAAAGCCTTCGACCATGACAGACTGTCCTACAACCGACGTACCGATCAGGAATACCGGGAAGTGAAGAGAATCTTTCTTGCCGTCCTGCTTTCGGGGACACCCGCACAGGTGAGAGCCCTCATCCCGTCGGCGGAGAACGGACTTTTCTCCCGCCAACTGTTCTACTACATGCATGGCATCTATACATGGGCTGACCAATTTGCGTGCGGAGAGATAGATCTGGACGAAATCTTCAGGTCCATAGGCAGGGATTGGCAACTAAAGCTGGATATACTGAAAGAACACGGCATCCATACGCTTCGCCTCACCGACGAGCAGAAAAAGGAATTCAACGCTCTCTTCTCCGATTTGTTTTTCCGTTCGGACATTGCCAACGGCAACGAGATGAGAAGTTTTCATAGCCCGTCTGGCTGTCAATATCTGCCGCATCATGTCAACGATAGCCATGTTACGGGTGTTGGAAATCCCCCAACCCTATCAGCTTAAGAGTTCTGACAGATACGCTCCTGTTCCGGACAAGGAAATTCCCACAGATAACGTCAAGGACGGCATTATTACCCGTTGGGATATAACTATCACTCCTGAAGACTTTAAAGCTGTTCTTGGGCTTGTAAAGCCTCTCTATCGGCATGCCACGCATATATTATCTTTCCTGCCATCTTCGGAAATCCCCCACAGGGCCAATGCCGACCGTGACGCCTTCTTCGATGCGCTGGGTGACGAGTTCACCCGTACACAGTTGACGGAACAGGCTACAGCTATGGGAATCAAACCAAACACCGCACTCTCCTGGCTGAGACGTCTCGTAAAAAAGGGCCTCTTTGTCATGAAAGAAAAAAAGGGGACTTACGTACGCGCACGTGTGTGCGTGTGTTAGGGATGCCCGTAAAAGTGCATTTTTGCATCGGTTGATAACTTTACGTCATAGGGATATAACGTTTTTGTAGAAGCTAAAGCACCGCTTTAGATACCATAAAAGCTATGCTTTAGAAGTCGTAAAGCATAGCTTTAACCAATACAAAACGCCCCTCGCAGTCTCCAACACTTATTACCTGTTACCTAATACTTATTACCTGCTCATGGTTCTCCCAGCGCATCCACGATCACCCTCACCTCCAACGGAGTGTAAGAACGGTGCTGCGGCTGATAACCTAAATCGGACAGGCGTTCCTGAAGACCGGGACAGCGGACAATCCATTTATTCATTTTGCGGTAAGCAGCAATGCCCGTAAGTTCGGGAGAATAAAGCTGTGCCAGTTCCATACGACCATAAGCACGTATCTTGAATTCTATCATGACAAATAAGTTTCTGTTTTACTGTCACAAAAGTAATAAAATATATTCACATTACCTACGTTTTATCAGGGAATAACAGACTATAACCGACAACAATTGCACATTACCGACTGCCACTGTACACAACCGATTTTTCCGAGTTACAGCATACTATCTTTGTGTCATCGAAAGGAAGAAATCCTCACGAAAGTATGTTTAACTCTTTAAAAAATTATTATTTTATGATTCGTTACAAAATCTATCAGAACCAACAGAAAAAAAGGCTTGAATGCGGGCAAATGGTTCGCCCGGGCGGTAAGCGACGAGACATTCGACCTTGCCAAACTTGCCGAACACATGTCGAAACACAATTCACCGTATTCCAGTGGGGTGATCAAAGGCGTGCTCACTGATATGGTGGACTGCATCAAGGAACTACTGCTCGACGGCAAAAGTGTAAAGATTGATGATCTAGCCATCTTTGGTGTAGGAATCCGAAGCAAGGCTGCCGAAACGCTGGAAGAGTTCTCATTGGAGAAGAACATCACAGGTATGCGGCTCAAAGCACGTGCCACAGGAAACTTATCGACGACCAATCTGAAACTCGACAGCCAGCTGAAACAACAGGCGGAGTATCAGAAACCGACAACGCCCGGAGGAGGAGGTTCCGGGTCAGGCAACACTCCCGATCCGAAACCTAATCCGGACGAAGGAGACGAAGAAGCACCGGACCCGACTGTTTAAGTCATAACCTGAACACTGGCAAAGTCTTTAGCCGGGATATGCTAAAGACTCATTAAAAATCAATATTTTTTTCATTTAAAACCAAAAACTATGAGTAATTCATCATCCCGATCCGTATGGAGTTTCATTATCAAAGTAATCATCACTGTCGCTACTGCCGTAGGTGGTTTGATAGGAGTACAAAGTTGTATGTAAACTTATGCGGACCATCACACTAATTATCATTCATTGCAGTGCCACGCCGGAGGGAAAATCCCTCTCGGCGGAGGCTTGCCGACAGGATCATATCCGACATCGGGGATTCCGTGATATCGGTTACCATTTCTACATCACACGTGATGGGGAAATACATCCGGGACGACCGTTAGAGAAGATCGGAGCACATTGCCGGAATCATAACACACATTCCATAGGAATCTGTTACGAAGGAGGACTGGATGCGGAAGGACAAGCGAAAGACACACGTACGCTGGCGCAACGGGGGGCGCTGTTAGCTTTGATTCGTGAGTTACGAAAAGAGGTTTCCAAAAGCATTGGTCGTAGGACATCATGATTTAAATCCTCATAAGGAATGCCCCTGTTACCCTTTGTGTAGAAGAGTACAGAGAATTGTAGGTTAGTAAAATCAATCGCAACTATCAAGTTCTGTAATGATTTGTCCCGACCAAAAACTGTCGGGACAAATCTTTTATTATTATATCATCTCACCTTTTGTATTCAACATTTTTATACTTTTTCAATCCGCCAATCTCCCATTGTACAACTCTCACCATTCTCACCATCAAAGTTGACCACTACCTTCACTATCGGCAATCCACACAAAACATAATTTCCCGAAACGATGAGGACGACTCAAAATCCTCCATATCAATTATCTTTTTCGCAAAACAACGAAAAAAATATCAGATTTACACTAGGCAGTTATCTTTTTCCTTCTCACATTACTCCACCACAGGTTTAGTCCTATCCATACGACAATATCTCCTATCAACATCAACGTATTATCAACATAAGGGCATCAGTAAAATATTTATTCCACTAAAAACGCAAGAAACTAAAAGTATCAAAAGCATAGCCTGACGGACTGTAAAACCCATTGCCAAAAAATTGATGATGAATATGGTTTTTGTCCGGTTCAAATGGGCTTTTACCATTATAAATACGAACTATAACAACACGAACCACATCAAATGCAGGGACAATAAGAGTACTAAAGGCTATAACAAAAGCCCCTTGTGTAACAGGAATAGATTCTGTATTCTGACTATATTTTATTGCTAAAAAGCTCAAGATATATCCTAAAGTCAAGCTCCCGGTATCCCCCATAAAGATCTTTTCGGGCATGTTCCGCACTACCAAAAAACATTGTAATAAAAGAAGGGTACAAGCACTCCAAAGGTACTAAAAGCAAGCATACTATAGATCCACAATCCTTTTTTCTATAAATAGAAACCGAAGACTAACAATGCGACGCTACTTAACCCGGAGGCAAGACCATCAATCCCATCAATCAAATTTATTGCATTTGTTATGAAGACAATAGTCAGTATAGTCAAAGGAATTCCAATATATGGAGAAATAAAGTCAATGCCAAACAAACCATATAAATCATTAATCCAAAGTCCCACTGCAGGGAATAAGCTAGCACAAAGAATTTGAACAATAAATTTCTGACGATAGCGCACACCTACCAAATCATCTGCAATACCGGTTAAATATAAAAGCACCATTCCACATATTAACACCAAGAATTCCGGCAAAATATAGGATGCCAGCAAAGTAGAAATTTCATATCCTGTCAAAGTTCGAATCACAAGGACTGCACAACAGGAAAGCAAGATCGTCGGAAAAAAAGAGACCCCACCAAGACGTGGTATTGCTCGTTTATGCACTTTTCTCTCATCCGGCATGTCAAACAGTTTTTTGCGAAATGATATTAGTAAGATCCGAGGAATGATAAGACGAGCAATATATGCAGAAATAACAAAGGCTATTAAGATAAATACAATATTCATAGCTACAGAATTCTAATTAAAATTATTCCAATCACAAGTACCTAGAAATAGTCTCAATATATTGTTTTAAAGACAATATCTAAGCTATACTTTCTTTGCACAAGGTCTCTCCCATTCTCCCCCATCATATTAAGTTCCTCTATTGGAGCGTTTATGATTTTATCCATAGCTAAAGCTAAAGAATCTACATCTTTCTGTTCACAAATAAAAACCATTATAGCCATCATTTATGACCTCTTTACATCCTACACCATTTGTAGTAATGATAGGTCTTTTTAAGAGAAGCCCCTTCAAGAAGAACAAAAGGAATACCCTCTCTATAATATGAAGGTAAAACTACACATGTACAATCATTTATAAATGGAATTACGTCCCTAGTCTCACCTAAATAAACCACATTTTTTCCTCAATCCATTGATCCATTATTTCATCAGGAATAGCACTCGGATTTTTCACGCCTCTCATTCCCAACAATTTAAAAAGTCACATTAGGATACTTTCTTTTCAAAGTTTCAGCAGCTCTCACAAAGACTTCCACTCCTTTATCATAAAGCATTCGAGATATCAATAGAAAAGAAATATCTACAGGTAAAGGACACAACTCTTTGTTGGAATATCTATCCATATCCAATCCCTCACCTGGTAATAATCCTATTTTACTTTCAGAAACAATACCTGCTTTCCGAAAAATGTCCATATCATCCTTATTTAAGAACCAAACTTCATTAGTTTTCATAAAGGCTATTTTATATAGCACTTTTACAATTTTAGATATCATATTTTTAGACAAAAAAAGCGTATCCTAGTCCAGTAGTAATGGCAATATGAGGTATTTTTCAATAATGAAGCAGCAATAGAAGCATAAATATTGGGTTTAATGGTATAGAAGAAACAAATATCAGGTCTCAATTTTGCTAAAAATTTGTAATACTGAATTAGCAAACGTAAAGTCAAACCAAGGATTTAAACTTTTAGCCTTCAACTTAACTGTTTTCAACTTTAAGTCCTAATTTACTTAACTCATGTATATATTCATCATAAGGAACAATCACAATAACTTCATGCCCCAAAGTAAGCAATCGTTTCATTAGTTTCCCACGAAAATTATACATCCCCCAAGCAGTATTACCCGCAAATACAATCCTTCCCATAAAATAAAAATTATTTCAATATGCTAATAGGAATGTTCTCACCCCTTGTTTATATATATGTTTGTAAGTTTTTTGTAGATATAAGAATAATAAGATAAACAGGAACAAAAAAATTTGTCCGATATCTGATAGCAGAGCCAGGATTGAATATACCGAAAGGATAATGTAACAAAGCTATCCCCTGTTATAATAATAAAGTAAGAAAAGAAAAGTGTCACATTGAGTTTATATTGATAAACCAACCGATAAAAAAAATGGCTTCCTAATATTAGAAAAAGCATTAATAATATACAACTTTCTATTCCGGCAATCAGATGCGTCGGTGTATGCATCATCTCAGAAACCGTAGGACCGAAAAATGCGACAAACATCCCTCGTGGCGCTTCGTAAAAAAATCATTGTCCTTCAACCAAAGATTGTCGCGTGTAGATGACCCATCAAAATCAAAATGAACATACATCATATTAGCATACTCATTAACCACATCTTTCACCAAATATAAAAAGTACAGCATTGCAGAAAATGACTAAAAGCCCCAATAATACTTTTCTAGAAATAGTACGGCAAAAACGATTCATTACATATATCACGAATAAACCTTGAATAATAAAAGGGGCATATTGAGGTTTAAAAATCAAACAAAGATACATCGCAAATATATGTTTTTTCTTTATCGAATAGTTTCCGCTCAAAAAATCAAGAACAAAACTTCCAAGTATAGCAGAAAATACCAAACCAACTGTTTCCTTTGAACAAATATCTGTCCATATACAAAAAAATTTGGCAAACTAAGCACAAAAAGTAAAAGTCTATTATTAATATACTGTCGAAAATGGTATTTATCAATAATCCACTTTACCGTAAAAAAATGAAAGAATAGTAAACGGTAAGTTTGTTAGCACATTCGATCCTCCCAATATACCCATAATACTGCCTATAGCATCCATCATTTTAGTCGAATTCCACAAAAAAGAGAAATCAGTTACAGAACTTAAGGAAGCATTTAAATATCGTTCCGTATCACCAAGCTGAGTTAACTTTCCATAAATGTGGATAGCAAATATCAAATAAAGAATTCTAATAGCAAAAAATAGTAGACCCAAAATCGTTTTGTTCTTATGCAGTATCCAATCATTTATTTTATAATAACTTATACATCATTTTAGTTAAAGGATATATCAAGCACTAGGAGTTTAATACAATATGTTCAACCAAGTCTTCAAAATAAATATTATTCAGTACAGAAGTTTCTATTTCAACGTATGGTTTATTCATAAATTCAGGTAATGATTCTATTTCATCTTCACCCAAAATAAAAATATTATCAGGGTGAAAGAAAATCGTATTTTTTAACCAAACACAATCTGTGATCAATTTAATTTTATGCACTAAAGATTCTTGTACTCTTATCGTAATACACTCTTGACTGCCATATCCCAAGTATAAAATAGCTTTCGTCTTCCCTAAGAATTTTAGGACCTCAGTATATGGAAGAAACTTTTTTATATCGTTTATTTTTTGTATAAATCATATCTATGCTCAGGAGCAATATGAAAATAGGTTGTAAGTCCCAACAGATTGAATTGTCTTTCCAAATTTATCAGATTACCTAATCGTTTATTGCCTTTATCACTCCCTATAAAAAAATATCAAATTTCGGTTCAGTTTTAGTAACCGTCCAAGAGCGAACATAAGAACCAACATTAGGACATAAGTTGAGATTATAATTATGACAATCATTGATATCTCCACTCCATAACTTCAAGAAGTCGCGACGGAATTTCTCAGGCGAATTAACCTTCGTACAGTTATTTAAATAGAGCATGATTATTTTTGAATGAGGATACAAAGAATGCAACCAATCAATATATTCAGGAATAACCAAGCACTCAAAAATAAAATATGACTCATATTCTTTATCTACTTTATGAAACCATATATGTTTTAATGGCAAGTTGAGCCTAAAGTGAATTTCCCTAAATACTCTCAAAATGACATTATCTTTCCCTTTATAAATCGGTAAAACATTCATGCGAGATTCTTTTTAAAAACTAGCATAATAGAAATTATGCTCTGGCATGACAAATAAAATGTTCGACAAAATATTGCATATTTTTTGTGGCATATTCAATCAAATTACTTATAATTAAATAAATTAATAAAAAGAGGCATTATTTACACACGGCAAACTATACGATTCAAAATAGACTTGACACCTTCATACCTGTAGTGATACTTCACTCTCTCATAAAAAATCTCTACAATTATAAATAATGGCAGCCAATAAGGGTCTCCTGTATATAATTCTATCTTCTCCTGATTTTGAATAGTATTCCTATTTCTGCACATGAATTTCTTAAACTTGTTACCATTGAATCTATTGAGTGCTTATCCCTTAAATTCTGCTGAGAGTTAAAAACGATACGATCAATCAGATTCTTATTATGAATAATTCTTATTAATGAATACCTCCAAGCCAAAGCTGAATCAGCAACCAGAACTCCATTAATACCATCTTTTACTGCAAGCGTATAAGGCATAGTATCAGAATATAATCCCATTATACCATATTTTGCATATTCAATATACTTAGCAAAGTATTTTCTGGCAGCAAAAGATGATCTACCAAGAGGCGCAAGTCCTCTATCAAAATCATGATTCTTCATATAAGATGAATACTCTTCATATGACATTCCTTTAATCAAATGAATAGAGTTCTTGTACTCCGATTCATCTAATTTAGGCTCAACTCCAATAATAGTTATATCGACCTCTTTATGATATTTAGCAAGGATATCATAAAGTATTGGCTTAATATATTTATTGAATAATTCAAAGATGATCCCTACCAGCAGGATAAACGATTCTCAACTTATTTCCGATAATGTGCGGAGCTTTAATTTCACAATCCTCGACAATAGCATTTGTTAGTATAGCCTTGGCATCTGGAGAATACTTGTAATAGTCATTAAGTATTAAAGGGTTGGGACTGATAACAGCTTTAGCATATTTGAGACAAAAACAAAGAATATTTTTTCTTCCATTCTTCCGGATGACTAGAAGGAAGATTGAGAAGATCATCATCGAAACTTACTATATAAAAAATCCCAGTCTTTTTAGCCACTTCCGCTATTCTTTGAGAATAGACACTATTAGGTCTGATAGCAAGACATACATCACACCACAACAAATCAGAATGACTCACGAGAGTGGTCTTCTTTTCTCTCCATTGGATGGACATGTGAGAAAATAGTAATCTGAATGATGCTAAGTTCACATCAGTCGTGTTATTCCCTCTCTCGTAAGTAATTAAAACTTTACTCATTGTGTATTATATATCGGTCATTATTCTATCTTCTCTTAAAATAGGATATGAGATAACCTTTTATGATAATAAAAATTCTCATTGTTGGTTATAAGCGACATTCCAGCATAAGATATCACTCCTATTAATATCTGAACAATCAATAGTAACAACGGGGAGAGATATAATCGTCCCGTCAATAACACAAGCGACATCATTATCAATGACATTACTAAAGAGGGCAAAATGTCTGAATATAGTTCCCTAAAAAGAATAACTAATGCATAATTTCACCCTATAATGAGTTGCCCCGGCTACAACCAAACTAATTAAAGCATTAGATAGTAATACATAAATTAAAGCCTCCTGAAACAATAAAACCACTACAAGAATGCCAATAATCATCAATGTAGCTCTCATAATCTCTATAGGAATACTCAAACCACTATACCCTTTACCATAGAATACATTATACCCTATCGCTCTAATAGGATTGATTGCATAATAAAGGCAGCAAAAATACATTAGTGGAATACTCGGAACCCATTTGTCTGTCAGCAATACAGGTATCAGTACATTAGCAACTCCTATAAGACCGAACATCATAGGAAAAATAATGTACTCCGTAAGTGACATTACTTTCCTTGTTACTCTCTTCATATCGTCTTCATTATTTTTTGTAATGAAGCCAAAGTAGGAAGTAATACGCTATTGATGGAATTATATACATTTAATCCTATTGTCTCAGGAAACATGTTTGCACGATTATAGTAACCTAAATCTTTTTGTAGAGTATGACTTGCCTATTATGAGGCCACAAATGTTATTACCCAAAAAGTCTAGAAATGACGTTCCAATCACACCTGCTGTAAATTTAAACATCCCCTTTGCTACCGAAGATGAATACTTTAACGATAAATGCCACCTAAAGAGAATCATCATAACAACCATATCAAAGAAGCCGGCAAGCACCTGCTGAAAAACAAGAGCCCATATTCCCCATCCCATATATGCAAGAACTATCGCAATAATTCCAGCAGAAAAATTACTAATAAAAAGCCGATAATACCATTCTTTTTGAACTGTAGTTCTCGTGTGCCTTTAGCTCTAATAACTGATACTATTGACTTAAAGAAAAGTAAAATAGTTATAACTCTTAATACCAAGCAAAGATCAGGACTCTTATAAAAATTGGCGATATAGGGTGCTGCAACAAAGAATATCATATACATAAAAACAGTAAATACCAAACTCATGGCTGTCACTGTTGAGTAATCTATTTCATCTACAGTTTCTTTTCGTATCAAAGCGATATTAAATCCATTTAGAATAAAAATATCACTAAATCCTATAAATACCATCGTAAGTGCCACTACACCGTATGCTTCAGGAGTTATCAATCTTGCAAGCAGAATTGTAATCACTAATAGAATCAACTTATTGGAGATCATATCAGCGAACTTCCACATAGCATTATTGGCAAACTGATTGGAGGTTACTCGTCTCATTAATAGACAAATTTGCCTTCTGCTACATTCTTTAAATGCTGTCCGTAAGGCGATTTACCATAACGCAGTGCAGAAGTCATTAGTGTTTCCTTATCAATCCAACCGTTACGGAACGCAATCTCCTCCGGTGCGGATATTTTCACCCCTTGTCTTTTCTCAGTCATCTGTACAAACTCGGATGCTTCAATCAAACTATCCATAGTACCGGTATCAAGCCAGGCAAAACCACGACCTAATATAATTCCTTTCAAGGATTCATCCGCTAGATAAAGATTATTGAGTGATGTTATTTCTAATTCACCACGAGCTGAAGGCTTTACATCTTTGGCTAATGAAACGACTCGCTTATCGTAAAAATAAAGTCCGGTGACACAGTAATTACTCTTTGGATTCTTAGGCTTTTCTTCCACAGATAGAATCTTACCATCTTCATTGAATTCCATAATACCGAAACGTTCCGGGTCATTGACATAATAACCAAAAATTGTAGCATACCCGTTTTCGGCATTACTCACTGCACTCTTAAGTTTTTCTTTCAGACCACTTCCGTAAAAGATATTATCTCCTAATATCATTGCGCACCAATCATCACCTATGAAATCTTCACCCAGCAGGAAGGCCTGAGCAAGGCCATCTGGAGATGGCTGTGCTTTATATGACAATTGAATGCCAAACTGACTTCCATCTCCCAAAAGCCGTTCAAAATTGGGTAAATCTACAGGTGTAGATATAATCAGGATTTCCTTTATCCCCGCTAACATAAGCGTAGACAATGGATAAAAAATCATTGGTTTGTCATAAACTGGAAGCAATTGCTTTGAAGTAACCATTGTTAAAGGGTACAATCTTGTACCTGCCCCACCAGCAAGAATAATACCTTTCATGAGTTTTATTGTTTATTATTAATACACTGTTCAAGGGAAATAAGCCAATGCGGAATTGTTATACCAAAAGTTTTCTTTACTTTTGATTTATCCAAAACAGAATAATTGGGTCTTATCACCTTAGAGCCATATTCTTTCAGAACTGCAAGGATTAACTTTGCAGTTGTGCCCACTCAAATAATTGATGGCTACTGCAAAGTCATACCAAGATACCGAACCTTCATTAGTAAAATTATACTCACCTGTCATATCTAATTTATCTTCATCAATAACTTTAAAAATTATAGATACTAACTCAGGAGCGTATGTCGGGGTACCAACCTGATCATATACTACGTTTAGAGTTTCTTTCTCAGCCGTCAAGCGGAGCATCGTTTTCATAAAGTTACTTCCAAAGCCAGAAAACATCCAAGCTGTACGAAACAAAATGAACTTACATCCGACTTCATGGATAGCCACTTCCCCGGCATATTTAGTTGAAGCATAGACATTTATTGGATGCTTCTCATCAGTTTCCACATAAGGAGCGGCTTTCCTACTGTCATAGACATAATCAGTAGAGATATGGATAAGCGTGATGTCGCATTCCTTAGCGACAGTTGCTAGATTTCTTACGGCATCACAATTGATAAGATTTTGCCATTTCAAAATCTGTTTCCGCTTTTTCCACATCCGTATAGGCAGCACAATTGATGATAACATTAATTTGCGCAGACTTGCAGACAGAACGAATGGCATCCTCGCTAGTGATATCTAATAGGATCGTTTCTAACATATCATCTGCAATCACATCTGTAAATATTATATTGTGATTCTGGAAACAACGAGATTGCGCTCTGATAGCCTGCCCTAACTGACCGTTAGCACCGGTGACTAAAATATTCATATTTAATATTGTTTGAATAATTGTTAGTACTTGACGGACCACTCATACTTTTTAAGAGCGCCATCTACGTTTTCTTCTATTTGGATTCCGATGATTGTGTCACCATAATAATACAAAGGTTTGAATGTTATTCGATCCCTATTTGCTTTCAGATACTCTAAAATGCCATCATTACTTAGATGTTTATGATCATCATCTCCGATAAACATATTGTGATTCTTTACAAAATCTACAACTTGCTCCAATGTCATCGATAAATCTTCGAATTTCATTTCTAATATAATTTATTATTTATATCAAAATCATAAGATGCATCCTTAAGACAAGCATGCTTCAGATCTTTTTCGCTAAGAATAGCATGCTTAACAGGAACTTTCCAGTCAATCCCTAAACTCTTATCTTTGATATTTATGCCGGCATCGGCTTCCGGATGATAGAAGTTATCACACTTATATTGAAAGATAGCTATCTCACTCAGCACTGCGAACCCATGGGCAAACCCACGAGGAACAAAAGAACTGACGATGGTTTTCTTCCGTAAGTTCTACCGCTACATGTTGACCGAAGGTGGAACTGCCATGTCGAATATCCACTGCAACGTCAAGAACCGCGCCTTTCACACATCGTACTAGTTTACTTTGGGTATATGGCATCTTTTGGTAATGTAATCCACGCATCACACCGTAGGAGGACATGGATTCATTATCTTGTACAAAGTGAATATCCATACCTGTTTTTTCCGCAAATTCGTTAGCATTGAAACTTTCGAAGAAATAGCCGCGTTCGTCTTGATAGACTTTAGGTTCTATGATTACTAAGCCTTCAATAGTAGTTTTAATTATATTCATCATTTAACATTAATTATGGACATAATGTCCGGACTTAATTTCTAATTTGTTCAACTCAGCCAACTGTTGCAGCCTTTCATATTGTTTGTAGGCTACCGTCTTATCACTCTTCGGAAAGTGCACCAACAACCGAGTATTCGGTATCAGACTATCACTGTAAAAGAGCCATCTATCCAGCAAATAGCTAAGACAACTCCAGTCGTGACCGAGGAGTGCTAAGTACCTGCATCGCTACTCCGTCAAAGAGAGGTAAACTTGCATTTTCATCTATGATAGCAACATTATCAAACCGATAAATGAAATGCGGTATCTCAATCTGATAACGAGACATATTATACTTGGGAGAATATAGACCTTCCTTACCGTGTTCAGAGGTATATATTGTGCTTTGCGGAAAAGCTGACACCACTTCATTCAGACCATAAATGTGATCAAAATGTGTATGAGTGAGAAATATACCTCGTAATGTAAGTTCGTATTTATGGACATAATTTATTATCGGTTGCACATCACCACAATCTACGATATATAAATCTTGACTATTATCTGAATGAATCAAATATGTCATAGAGTTAAATACGGAATTGACAATGCTATCCAAATATATCATATTACCGATGGAATCCGTGTAAACGTATCTATTAAATTGTATCCATCCCAAGTAAGCGCAAAAACAGTCGTCTCTCCGATGGGCACAACACGATCCAGTCCCTTCAGACGATTGCGGCGAATGAAATCAATGAGTTCGTTCTTTTCAAATCCGTAATACCCCAGTGTCTGGTACTTGGTGGTGACGATCGGAGCAATCTCATCCAACGATCGAACAGTGTATTCTGAGAAATAGCCACATGTACAGCGGAAGTCTTCAATATTCTTCGGCAGTTCCACTAATTCGGAACGTACCGCCACATTGTCGGGCATCTTCTCATACTTAACATCCATGTATGCAGCCTGACGATAGAATGCAGTTATTTTGTCCACACTCACCACAGCTTGTAGTCGATATTTATGCTCAGCATGCTCATGAACAGCATTCCAAAAAGCGATCCTTGGCCGCTTCCCAAGTGCTCATCTTGCAACCAAAAAAATAGTATGGGGGAGCTGAACAGGCATTTTGATCAAACAAATAGGTATCGTTATAAAAGGCCTCCGCCAACTTTTTTCATATCGGCATCACAGGGTTGCCATTATGGCTTTTGGACGGATGGCTGCAATGGAATATCGGTCAGCGAAGCAGACATCAAAGCTACGTGCCGGTAGTACATTTTGACGCAGGGTGGCAATGGTCGTATCCCCCCAAATGACACGAACGTCACAAAGAGAAGAAAAATAAGCATTAGCATCACTTGTATGGTCATATCGAACCAGAACAATGCGTGAAGCAATATCATCATATACTTTCCGCACTCTATCAATTCATGTAAATGATCAATAATCAAGTCAACTCTGTGTAAACTGTTTGCCGCTGACACGAACCACATTTGCATTACCTGCTAACAGACCGGCCACCAATGAATAACCAAAATTGATAGGTACATTACTGGGAGCAATGTGGAACAGTATGCCACGACCCAATCTCAGTTTATCCTGCATATACCGTTCTTTCAGTGCTATCAGATTTGCCCTTCGACAGAAAAACGCAAAAGTAATGACATCCGGAAACATACGACTTCGATGATCTTTCAGTAAGACTGAAGATAAAGCATTCAGAAACTCTATCACACCGTCCGAGAATGGTTCATCGGGGTGATATTGCGTAAACTTCTCCCAATCAATCTCTTGTGGGAAAAGCAAGATATAATCAGAACTTTGTTGCATAGGTATCACTACATCCACGGATTTCCGCATTTTTAATTCGACCTTCAATCTTGAAATACTTGCCTTTCAGACCACAAGGACAATCGTCTTCACCCAATATCATACCTTCATCTTCAGTCAAAAGCACATGTCCGGGATAGCTACCGGGCAATACGCTCACCACTTCAATCAGACCTTGTTCACCTACAGCGGCTAATGAAAAATCTTTCGGGCGGCGAATCAACACATCACTGAAAACAGAAGCATGCAAATAACCGCATTGGCACTCCATATACACACAACCGGTCTGCTCAACCATCCCGTAATAGTCATGTATATTCTCCGGCAAAATGCCACAAACTTCATTCAGACGTTTCTTATATTCTATTGGAGAAACTTTCTCATTGACCAGTTTTTCCAACCACCACCATGAATAAGCACACCTTTGGAAAGGTTGGGTAAGTAACCGGTTTCGATAAGTTTTTTGTAAAAATGCTGCCAAATCATAAAAGTAAAACCAAACATAAAGATCGTTTCATCCTTATGTTCTTCGAGGAAGTTCTTCATGCCTTCGATGTCCAATTCCATATTTTCATCCAAAGTGCATACTGACGTTTACTTCCGAACATGGAAAAACCTAAAATACCGGCTCCACGGGCAGAAAACATACTTCTATTCTTGACAACAGCTGATGTATCCAGTATCAGCATGGGCACACGCTTGGTGCCAATGAAGTGACTGACGATTTTTGTCAAACATTTCTGCTGGGCACTACTTGTTTCACGATCCAGAAAGATACGCGACACCTGCTGACCTGTAGTTCCCGATGATGTCATAGTCTTTACAATTTCATCTTTCTCACAACTGCGAAGTTCAAACTCCTTAAATAGACGAACAGGAAGGAATGGGAGCTTTTCGTAACCGGGAAGATTATCCATGTCCAGTTCCATTGCATCCATCATTCTACGATATGGCAGACATTGCTCATAATGTTTGCGTGTCAGTTCATGCAGACGATTATTGAGTAATTCGCGCTTTTTGGTCTTTACTTAATGAATACGGGGATATTTCCAATATTTCGTTTATTTCCATACTCAAATCATTTTTTGAAGTTCAGGGTATTGTATCTTACCTGATGTGTATTTGGGAATTTCCGCAATCACTTGAATAGCAAATGCGCGGGGATTGAATCCGGTCTTCTCCACTAGTAAATTCTTGATTTGATCTTCTAGTCCTTCTTCAGTCACAAACACTGTTATCTTATCATCCACACCTACACATGCGCAATTTGAAGTAACTGCTTTTACGAGTTGTTCCGTAGCATCTAAATTACAACGATTACCCCAGACTTTTTACAAATCGTTTCATACGTCCGGTGATATAGTAATAGCCATCTGCATCTTTGCGAGCAATATCACTGTATGCAATATTCCATGATTCTCATCACCTTTAGACAGATCTTCACGACATTCTGCATATCCCATTGAGACATTAGCTCCCTTATAAACCAACTCACCGTCAATATCCGTGTCTAGTATTTCATTACCTGACGCATCTGCCAATGAGAATTCACCACCCGGAATGGCAATGCCGATACTACTAGCTTTCTCTAATGCTCTTTCCCAAGGAAGATAACTCATTCTGGCAGTAGCTTCAGTCTGTCCGTACATTACAATAAATTGTTTGTCGCTCTGCTTAGCAAAATCTACAAACTCCTTCACAAAAGTGGCGTTCAACTTCCCACCAGCCTGCGTCATGGTCTTAAGATCCGGCAGTTCCATACGAAAGAAACGTAATCTGCGTAACATCTCGTAAGTATAAGGAACACCAGCTATAGATGTAGCTTTCTGCTCTTTGATGAACGACCAGAACTCTTTTTGAATAACAGATTTATCAGTTAATAAAAAAGGGTGGCACCTTTAATCAAGTGACTGTTGATTACCGAAACGCCAAAACTATAATACATTGGAAGTGTTGTTACGGGACGTTCATTTTTTATCAATTTGAAGATACTCGGCTATAGATTCAGCATTACTTTCCAGATTTTTTAATGACAGACGAACTAGCTTTGGTGATCCAGTACTTCCAGAAGTGGTCAGACACAAAGTATAAGGTCCGGATTTAAAATCTTCTCTTCAGTGGTAAAGTCATGATCATAAGTTATCTGCTGGAGTGAGAAGTCACCATATTCATAAAGTGTCTTTCCACCTATTTCACATTTGCGATGTGTAGGCATCCAAAGGTATTCGGGATGATAAATAGTAATAAGCTGTTGTATTAATTCCAGCTCTTTACTTCCATCAAGTAATACAGCAGGAATCTTTTTTCATTATACATGCCATATATCCCACTAAAGACCCCAGTTGATTTTCGCACAAAAAGAAAAAATAAGTCCCTTTACAGGTATATGCTCATGAAAATCCTCTACTTTTGTATAAAGTTCAGCATAAGTAAGTTTTTCACCACGGTCAGTAATGACGGCTATTTTTTGCCGAATATTGCTGTAGATTAAACATCGTTATCAAATATCAGCCAGTTTATTTTTGTATTTTCTCTGCTATATGTTGGGCATCAAGACCAGTTTGTGCAAGCATGTATTTATAAGAACCAGCATGTGGGAAATCAGTCAGACCAAGTAGGAGCATCTGTGGTATTTTTCTTGCCACTCTGTACTAAAGTTTCTGCAACAGCAGCACCAAGTCCACCTGATACAAATCCTTCTTCACAGGTTACTACCAATTTACAGTCATGGCAATATTTAGCAAGCACATTTGTATCAAGAGGCTTTATTGTATGCATATTTATTACCGTACATTCAATACCTTGTTCTGCCAACTTTTTCGCGGCTTGAAGTGACTGATACACCATTGTACCAGTAGAGACTATAGTAACATCGGCTCCTTCACACAGCGTTATAGCCTTACCTATTTCAAAATCATAATCGGATTTATACACCATAGGGTCATTAGCTTCACCACAAAGCCTCAAATATACAGGACCTTCAAAGTTAAGAAGGGCTTCTGTTGCTTTAACTACCTCAGTCGAATCGGCTGGCGATACTATAGTCATGTTAGGTATAGCACGCATCAAGCAAATATCATCAAGACCGTAGTGGGTATTACCCTGTTGTTGCTGAACACCGAAACCAGCAGCCAAGCCAACAACTTTTTATATTATGCTGCATATATCCGCAATGGATCTTCACTTGCTCATAGCTGCGTGTTGCAATGAATGCTGCAAAAAGATGTAGCAAACACATTGTAGCCCTCACTGGCAAGTCCAGACGAAACTCCGATAAGATTCTGCTCGGCAATACCTACATTAAGAAACTTATCAGAATAAACCTTACTATATCGTTCCAAACCGGAAGAACGTGTAAAGTCTGCTGAAACCGCCATCAGATTATCAGCTATAGGAGCGAACTCGGTAAGCGCGGAACCGAAAGTACCTCGTTTGCCGAGCATAGACCAAGTACGAAGTTGTATTCTGTTATATTCCATAATTATCTGTTTATTTTAGTTCTTCCATTGCTTGTTTATATTGATCTTCGTTCATTGATGAATGATGCCATGAGTTGACACCCTCCATAAATGATACACCTTTTCCCCTTGATTGTATGACCGACTATAACAAGAGGTTTACCATTTATTGGTCTATTCTCCAAAGCATTAATTATAGCTTCCGTGTCATTTCCATCAATCTCTACCACTTTACAGCCGATGGCTCCCAAAGTATCAGCAAAAGAAAAAAATTCATGATCTCAGACGTCATACCATCCTGCTGATATCCATTATGGTCAATGAACACGATAAGATTATCCAATTTATACTGAACTGCAGACACAAATGCCTCCAATGTACTTCCTTCGTTACACTCTCCGTCACCCACGACAACATATGTTTTATAATCAAGTTTTTTCTTTTTTGCGTTAAGAGCCTTCCCGACAGCGAAGGATAACCCCATACCAAGACTACCTGTAGAACACTCAATGCCCTTGTCCAATTGCTTAATAGGATGTGCAGGATACAATCCTCCGTCAGTCATGAAATTTTCATGATATTCCATTGTTGAGAAAAAAACCACGAAGGCTAAGGACTGAATAATAAAAGCGCAGTGTATGCATGCCCTTTACTCAACACAAAACGGTCACGCCCTTCTTTAAACGGATTAGAGGGGTCAATATTCATAACACCACCATACAACACAGCTAAAAAATCGGCAAGGGAAAGGGCTGGACCTATATGTACACCTACCTTACCTCGTGCCATAAGATGACACGACTATTTCTCGCCGAAGTTCTTTGGCTAACTGTTTACAGTTATTTTTTTTTTTTGTTCCATTATTATTGCTCTAGTTTAAACCTCCATCAATGCGCACTACCTGTCCGGTAATAAACGAAGAATCATCCGAAGCCAGAAATAATGCAAGTTTAGCTATCTCTTCTGGTTGGGCAATACGTTTGAGCGCAGTACGCCTCATTATTTCCTCATTTGCTTCTGCTCCCATCTGCTCTTTCATACGGGTATCAGTCATACTGGGAGCAAGAGCATTCACCCGTATTCCATAAGGAGCCAGTTCCTGAGACAAAGTCTTTGTTAAATATATCCATTGCAGCCTTGCTGCATCCATAACTTATGTATGCAGGATAAGCATCAATTCCTCCAACGCTTGCCATGTTGATAATTACACCTTCCCGTTGCCGCATCATTATTTTAGAAACACCCTGTATGAATTGCACATGGGCAAAAAAAAAATTAACCTGAAAAATTTCGTGCAACTGTTTCATCGTTGTCATTTGTAATAAGCCTTTCGTTACCACACCTGCATTATTTATCATTATGTCAATACGCTGTTTACTCTTGAATATCTGTGTGATAGTACTTTTTATACTATCTTCATCCATCATATCGAAATAATACTTGGTAATCATCGTGCCATTCCTTTGGATTATTTCCTCACATAGCATGTCGAACTCTTCATTTTTCTGTCGCAAACAAGCAATAATATTGCACCCTTGTGCAGAAAAAGTCTCAAGCATAGCTTTACCAATACCTCTGTTACATCCTGTGATGAGGACAACTTTTCCTTTTATATCCATAATCAAATCTTTGGAGTTAATGCCTTGCGCTCTTCCGACTCTGAAAGAGTAAAAGTCATTTCACATGAACAAACTAGTTTGCCGTCAACCATAGCTCTTCCTTTACCTTTTGCTATACCATGACGGTATGACAACAGCTCTGTGTCAAGTACCATTTTGTCACCGGGACGAACTTTCTGAAACAGACGCAACTTATCACAAGAGAGGAGCAACACTTGCTTGCCTTTATTGCCTTCCAATGTCAATATACAAAGAGCACATACTTGCGTCAAAGCTTCTGCTTGCAGGAAACCGGGCATACAAGGATCACCAGGGAAGTGAATAGGGAAAAACCATTCGTTATGAGTCAAGTTCTTATACCCCTTACACCTCTGTCCCGGTATTACTTCATCAATCCTATCAAAAAACAAATAAGGATATCTGTCTGCTTGATACTCTAAAATCTGATTATAATCCAATGATTTTATTTCAACATCTTCCATTGTTTAATAATTCTCTGTTAAATTTATGATACATTTTAAATATAATGAATAAAAATCATTATTTAGCATATTAGATTTTAGAATGTGATATCGTATTTCTGAAGAATCTCCATCCCCTTTTCGAAAGAAGAAAGGTCAACAATATCGTCTGTTTCCAGCATGATATCAAAAGTATCCTCAAAGCTGCAACAAGAGTCATATGACCTACGCTATCCCAAAGTTCTACACCTTGATATTGAAGACCTTCACACTGTTCTGCTGTTATTTGCAGATTTTCCACGAAAACATTTGTATACTTTTCTAAAGTTGTCATATCGGATTATTTTAATAATTATTTTAATGTTAAACCTCCATCAAGGATTAAATTTGTACCAGTTATCCAACTGGAGGCGTCAGATAACAAATATATCATCGCCCATGCAATATCATATGGATCACCATAGCGTCCCAACGGATATTGTTTCATATCTTCCTTTAATTGCTCCTTTGTTACAGATCCACCCTCAAGAATACTGTATTAAATCCATTGCCGGACAGATGGCATTTATACGAATACTTTTTGGGAGCAAGTTCAAGAGCCGCAGTCTTTATATATGCACTTATCGCACCTTTTACTGGCAGTATACATGGAATTACCGACAGATGTACATCCTAATCCTGCCATAGAACTAGTAAATACAATAGATGCACCCTTCTTTATTTTCTTCTTTTTTAGAAGTTTTTGGAAAAGGAGAACAGGGGGCTATAGTATTTACTTGAAATATGGATTTCAAGTCTTCTTCCTTTACAAATTGAAGTAAAGACAACTTTGTAAAACCAGCGTTATTGACCAACCCATGAATTTCAGGTAAATTTGAAACCAATCCATCTATTGCCAATGTGTCAGCAAGATTACAAAGGATCATACAATGATCATCTCCTTCCAACTGTTCAAGAGTTTCCTTCAATCGTTCCTCATTACGGGCTGTAATGATTACCTTTGCGCCCATCCTTGAACATTCTATAGCCGTAGCACGCCCTATCCCCGGATGAAGCACCCGTGACTAAAAAATAGTCTTACCTTCTAATGAAAACGGATTATACATTAACTTAATAAAATATTAATTCTGAACAAACTATTTTTTTATTTGTCTGAAAATGAACACTTCCCCATGCTAGTCCCACACCGAAAGCACAACCAATAGAATCTAGTTTTCTAGTTGCAAAGTCTTTGCTACACTGTGTTATGATAGTGACAGGAATAGAAGCACAGCTCGTGTTACCAAAATCACGAAGGCTATAAGGTGTCTTTTCTGGAGCAAAATTTAGTTTCTTTCGAATTTTCTCGTTCATGTAGTGATTGGCTTGATGCAGAAAGAGATAATCCATCTGTTCAAGATTTAGTACATATTTTTCGGCTAGTCTTTTTACACTTTTCGGAGCAACAGACATTCCGAAAGCGAACACATTCATGCCATCCATAGTACAGTCAATATTACGACGTAATTGATTTGGACCATACTCTATGAATTCAAGGTCTTTCGCTGTAACGGCATTCCGACAACCACCAACAGGAGTATAAATAGATTTAAAGTCCTTGCCACGAGTGCCATGTTCAAACTCCAAGGTGGAAGCTATAGTGTCAAATTCTAAAGCAGTACATGAACCGGCATCACCAAAGAGTGGTCGCGTTTCCTTATCAAAAAAGGTGAATGGAGCAATGTCGAGGTATCACCACAAAGAAGCAGAGCTCTTTTCAAACAGCCTCCCATTATGAGGGAAGCAGCAGAGTTCAATCCTACCACCCACCCCGAACAACCATGCTTAATTTCAATAGAAAGGCAAGTCTCTGGCAATCCCAGTTCTTCTTGTATTATACAAGCTGTTGGCGGGACTACATAATCGGCTGATGATGAAACGAACACAATTACGTCTATCGTATCTTTTCCCCAACCTAAGTCCTCAAGCAATTTATTGGCAGCCTTAACACAAAGATCGCTAGCTGTAGTACCTGATTCAACCGTATGTTTGCGTTCTATGCCTGTCTGAGCTATCACACGAGAAGCCTCGCCCTCCTTAAAGACAGGAAGGTCAATGTTTTCTTCTACATGTGACGGTACACATGCTGAGATTCCCCCGAATAGCTACATTAGGTATTGATATGAATGCCATAAGTTACTTTTTAGATTCGACTATAGCAAACAAATCCTCGATAGTATTGCAATTGCGAAGATCATTCCGTTAATAACAACATCATATTCATCATCAATCATTGATATAATTGCAAGAGATGAAAGGGATGACCACTCATCAAGCTGCCTAAACTCTGTTGTAGCCTGAAATTCACTTGCATCAGTTTCGTCAAACTGATTAGCAAAATTCTGAATAAAATCATTTATTTTCATATTATATTTTTTATTTTAGACAAATTATTCCTTATTTTCTGTGATTTTATGTCGAATCCTTCCTTCGTTAAAGTACCATATAAATATGGAATACCTTTTTCATCTTCACCTTCTCCTTCCCATACACACCCCAACCCCTTTGTTTAAAAGCAAGCACTGATTTATTATCTTTATACACCCAAATATCTAGATAATTAATACCTAACTTTTGGAATATAAAGTCATCCAACATTAATGCCGCTTCAGAATTTTGAATCGAATTTCCGAAAGAGCAGAAACGACCTACCTCAGCATGATTCTCTATAATGTTGTAAACACTAGTGGTCCCTATTCGCATTTTAGTTTTATCTTCGATAATAAAATAATAACTATTGATGTCGTTTCTTTGCTTGTCTATCCAACTTTGTTGCTGATCAACTGTGGCATTCAGAGAAGGAAGAAATTTTGAAATTTCCGGATTATTCCTAATTTCCAAAATGAACTCTGCGTCTTCTTTCGTGACAGGACGAAGATTGACAAAACGTCCTTCAAGGATTCCTTCATAAACCATATTACTTCACATAATCGTTTACAACAGCTATGATTCTATTAACTTCTTCATCAGTGAGCCACATGTGTAGCGGAAGTGTAATGAGATGTTTGCTGACTGACTTCATGAGCACGGGGGCAAGTTCCCTTAGCATATAGATACATGCTATACTCTGTATTGTCACGGTAATGTACGCCACCATAGATAGCATTTTCAGCTAGTTGTCCTAAAAGCCCTTCACGATCGGATACAATAAGTTCGTAAATATGGAAAGAGCATTCATCTGCATGAGGAGCCCTTATTATTTGAATCTTCGAATTATTTTCGAAACCTTTGTTATACATCTCAACGATTTCACGACGGCGTGCATTATCTCTATCAAGATATTTAAGTTGAACTAATGCAATAGCAGCCATTATAGCATTGCCATTGTACTTATAACCCACATAGTCCACATCATATTTCCAAGCATAGGTTCCTTTGTTTGAACGAGCATAGGTATCTTTATTAATACCCAGCCAAGCAAGCTGACGTGCTAGTTTATCGTCTTTCTCATTTGCAAAACAAATCATACCACTATCACCGGTAGGAAGGTTCTTCACAGCCTGATAAGAATAAACTGTAACATCTACACCATCCCAAGTACCCGGAGTAACACCATTAACTCGTGTGCCAGACATGTGAGCAGCATCAAGTATTAGTTTTAGATCATACTTTTTACATATCTCTATGATCTTATCTAGTTTTTCCTACGCGTCCACCATAACCTACAAAAAATAATAGCTTTGGTTTTATCACTTATTTTTCTTCTCAACATCTATGGGATCAAGACAAAGATACTCATCTACATCAGCAAATGTAACATGCATATTTTCGTACATAACTGCGTGATTGGTCGATACAAAGGTGATAGGGGTTGAGATAATTTCATCACCATCTTGCCATCCATTCTGCATTTTAAGAATTTTCACAGCAAGATGAAGACCTACAGTGTTGGAATTAAGATAATATGCATATTTATGACCGGTGTAATCTTTCCAGGCTTCTTCGAATTGAGCGGTTTTTAAAGCCCATGCCTGTCCAGCCTTGTTCAAGGCATTCTTTTACAGCCTCGAGACATTCTTCAATCTCAAACTTTGGTTTCAATACTTGAATTGACATAATCTTGGATTTAATATGATTTGGTAAACGCCTCAATTAGACGTTAGTTATAATTATTTTTAGAATATTTTTTACAAGAAATTTCCAAACTATAGTAGTCGTTATGGAGAAAAGCACGAAAAAACAATCACATAAATCATTAGTTTCATACCCGAAGGATTTAGTGGAACGATAGCAGGTTCCACCACAGCAAAAACAGGTTTCTCCTCTTGTACTTTAGCACGTGCCACTTGCAATTGGTTAGCGACTTGACTATAGATTTGATAAGCTAGACTCATGTCATTTTGTAAGCGTTCCTGCTCCGTACGAACACTTTGAAGAACTAAATTATCATGCGTATCTACATAATTGGCATATTTCTTTTGGGCAGTATAATATTCGCGCTGTCGCTCCTTGAATAGTTTCTCCAAATAAGCACAGTCATCCTTAACTTTGGAAGTGCGATAATCAGTAATGTACTCTTGTAACTTATGAACGACGGAATCCGCCACAACCGCTGCTACCTTGGGACTCTGTAAACTGACGGACACATTGGTTATTGCCGTTTTGGTATCTATAGAAGCTTTGACACTGTTACGAAGAACATTGACTTTAGTATTCTGTTCTTGTGATAATTCAAGAGTACCACGACGTCCTACATTCTCTAATGTGTCTAACGTTCCTTCACTAAACAAGGATTTCACTCCTCCTACCAACATGTTGGGAAAACCTATGACGTAATTCCACCAAGGAGAGGACTGGTCATCCAAGTAAGTATCCAGAACCATATTACCATTCCCATCCGGAGCAGGAATATCAATGGATAAAAGTTCCAGTAAAAAGGGGGTAGAAGAAACTATTTCCGAGGAAAGGGAGGCGTTCAACGCATCGGAACTATCACCCGATGAAACACCACTTCCCAAAAAAAAGAGGCAGCAATCCCCACTAATCCATTTCCACTTTTGGAACCACCCCCAGCATTTCAGGGGAAAGAGTAACATTCACCGTATATTGTTTGGGAATGCTTAAATAAACTATGATGCCAATGATCACCCCTACTCCCGCTGCTTTATAGAGCGTCTTACGAATACTAATAATCTTGCGGAGAACATCCATTAAATCTATTTCCATCTCATCATTTAATAATTTATCCTGTTCTGAAGAGATATTTCTATTTAGTTGTTGTTCCGACATAAAAGTAAATTCTATTATTTCTTTATCAAATTAGCAATAGAAGCAATCATCATACCCAAAGAACTGAAAGAAGTAGCATAACCTAAAATATTAGCTATGTTCCCTTTCTTCTTAGCCTTACTAGGCACAATAATCTCACATCCCGGCTCAATCTGTTTCTTACCACTACCCTTAACCTTCGTCACCTGACCATTCATGTAAACAATGAATTTCTTACTCTTCCTTGCATTATCAGAATAACCACCGGCCTGATTCAGGTAATAATCCACATTCTTGCCCTTCATATAAGAAACCGTATTCGGAACCATGACAGCACCATTGATAGTCACAGTATTATTATTCTTTGGTATGAAGACCACATCACCTTCACGTAAGACAAGGTCGGCACTACCCTTAGGATTAGTCAAAGCCTTCTCCAGATCAATGCCTACCGTAAAGGTATCCTCAACACCAATACCCAAAGAGTCAATCATGGCCTCTCCCAATTGTCTGCTCATCAGGCGAATCACATCACCCATACGTTTCTTCTCACCGGCACTTGCCACACGGGTCAGCTTTGCACCACGAAGATAGGCAAGGTTAGTACCGCGCCTGTGGGTGCTGGTCGCTTCGGCCTTG
>VOFJ01002883.1_pt1 | contig 42186 bp, 48 predicted proteins | sample 5384081 | NCBI WGS metagenome assembly VOFJ01 (sample SAMN12384729, study PRJNA508395) | human gut metagenome | isolation source: healthy gut I | host: Homo sapiens
CTCATAACAAACTTTTTTATATCATCATCCATATTTTCCCATTTTTTCTTTACTTTTTCTCTTGTTTTTAACAGAAGCGATAGTCTGTATAGAAAGAGAGATAGATAGTCTGATAAAAGTATAATAAAGTTTTCTTGAAAACACTGACACACTCGACACAACCGGCACACTCCCTTACGGATGAATTTTCGAGCGGATTCCTACTATTACGGTGAGATCAGTCCAATCCCTTCTATGGATTTTCTGGTTCCGCGAAGCCTTGAACGCTTTGGCATCTTCAAATGGAATCACGAAGCGAGCCAGCTCCATAAAGCCGTCCATCGTACAAGATGTCATATTGATGCCTTTTACCTCGGACAGTTGGAAATCCAGTACCCACCGAAATTCCTCATTGCTTACAGGCGTGATCTGTGCTACACAGCTGTTAATAAGTTCCCTGCTGACATCCGTTTTGGCCGCTTTCTGCCACTCGTCCAGCTTCTGGGAAATCAGCTTCATATCAATACTCCCACTGCGTTCATCCTCCTGTTCGATGCTCTCATACTGGGATTGTAACTCGGCGATCTGCTCGTCCAGTCCCTTGCGGCGTTCCATCAGCTCCTGCTTCGTGATAACTCCGTCAGCACACAGGTCAATATACCTGTCCAGCCGTTCTTTCTGTTTGGCGATGCTGTTTTCCAGCATTGCCTTTCTGAAAGAAATACGCACAGTCTTTTCCTCTGCCATGCAGCGGTTCAGAATCCGGTATACCTCTTTGACGGTCTTACCTTTATCAAACGTCAGATTCTGGAATACCTTAGATGCCATTAGATCCAGCTTCCATTCACTGATGGCTTTGATTTGGCAGCTGATCCCCAAATCCAGACCATGTTCCTGTAAGTAGCTGATGCTTGGCCTGCGTGTACGGCGGTAGCACTGAAACCCGTGAACAACTGCCCCGTCACGGTTTACTCTCCATTTGAACTGGATAAAGCCCGCTCCACAGCTACACCGCAGCTTTAAGCTGTCCAGACAGATTTTGGCGTATTCCGCATATATTTGTGCTTTTTGCCGTTCTCATCGATGACCCGTGCAGACCGTGCCAGCAGAATCTGTTGGCATCTGTCCCACATCTCTTCTGATACCAACGGCTCAAAATCCCCTTTCACATAGACGTAGCTGCTCTCGTCCAGATTTTTCACACGTTTCTGCGTCAGATAGCCGTCACTGTGGGATTTGTTATAGCAGATGCAGCCTTTGTAGGTTGCATTGTGCAAAAACACGGCTCACTTTGGAAGCGTCCCATGATACATGACCGCCTGCATCCAGTCGTCCCAACCGATATAACTCGTTTACGATTTTAGTAAGCCCTTTTTTCGCCATCCGAATACATCTGGAAAATCAGCCTCACAGTTTCGGCCTGATCCGGGTCCGGAATGTAGGTTCCGTTCTCCCTGCGGTATCCCAAAATGTTTCCGCTGCCATACAAAACGTGTTTTTCCCGGCTGATTTTCTGCAGCCCAGCCTTTACTCGCTCTGAAATCTTCCGGCTTTCATCCTGCGCCATAGAGGACATGATCGTCAGACGGAGTTCTCCATCGTTGGTTGCCGTATTGATGCCGTCATTGATGAAAAACACATTGACCCCCATTGCCTTCAGTTCACGGGTATAGGACAGAGCATCCACCGTATTTCGTGCAAAACGGCTTACTTCTCTTGTAATAATCAGGTCGAATTTACCTTTTCTGGCATCCTCCATCATACGTAGGAACTCCGGCCTTTTCTGCGCCTGCGTTCCTGTGATGCCCTGATCCACATAGACCTCTGTAATTTCCCAGTCGGAATGGCGTGAAGCTTCGATTTTATACCATTCCAGCTGGTTTTCCAGTGCATTGATCTGTGCCTCGTGTTCTGTTGAAACACGCGCATACACTACAGCTCTCATACATACCTCCGTTGATTTTATGCTTTTTCAGGCAAAAAAAAAAGGCTCTGATGGAAAATCCTCCATCAGAGCCTTTCGCTGCGGTTTACGAAGCCTTTGCAGGCGGTTCCTCTTCCTCCTGCTCATGCTTCATCTGAAGGAAGTTCTGATATGTAGGGTTGTTGATATATCCCCCTGCAAAGAGAGCCTCAATCAGATAGTAGGCCATTGCCTTGTCGTCAACCTCCAGCATTTGTGACACCTCCTGTTCGTTGTTATGCTTGGATTCGGTGATATAACATATCATCGAAAATTTCAGCATTACGGAAGAAGCCGAATGCCCTTGAATGCTGATACAGGATTCGTGTATATCGTCATACCGCTGTTCGGACACCGCGAACGATGATGCTCCAGACCAAGCTTTTCCAAGGTTTCCCTGAAATCTGATTGGCTGCATGCCCATTCGTCCTTCTCCTTGCAGTAGCCAAGATAAGCATTGTACAAGTCTTCCAGTGATGTGGATACACTCGGATCACACCTTTCACAGCATTCCTGTACAAACGGCTTCACACTCCTGCTGTAAGCGTCCTTCGTCGAACAACATTTTGCCCGGTCCACCTGCGGAATTTCAGGAAACCTGTAGTTTAACTCCACCAGTTTCTGAGCATACCGCAGTGCCTTTGTGACAATGGCATTTCGTTCCTTCCAGATTTTTTTCCTCAAGATCCGGGTCCTGCTGGTCATCTGGAATGGATGTGTCGAACGGGAGATAAACGATACGTTTGAGCAGAGCATCGTCCTCGCCTTCGATGCAAGGAGGATGGTTGCTGGCAAAGACGAACTTGATTCGCCTCGTAAGCACCACAGAACTAAGGTATTTGCGTTGAACATCGATTGAGTCACCTCCTGTGATCTGTTTAAGGCGGGAAATGGCCTCCGCATTGAGCTTTGTGTTTGGCATATCAAGCTCAAAATTGATAACGGAACTGAGTAAGGGCATCAGCGCAAACGTTCCCTTCATCTCACTGAGCCGCAGGTTACTGACGGACTCCTTAGGATAAAGCCGCTGAATAAAGTTTCCCAAAACACTCTTGCCGTCTATCTCTGGCATAGCCCATGAGGATGAAGAATTTTCCACGAGCCGGATAGATAAACAGATAGCCGATTGCCATCCAGAATCGTTCCAGAAGCTGCGGGTTTCCATGTGTGATCTGCCACAGAAAACGGTCAAATACTGGGCATTTTGCCTGTGGATCGTATTTGGCCTTGACGCAGGTAAATGTCAGCTGATCCGGACTATGTGGATACAGTTTTTCCTCTCCAAGGACGAAAATGCCGTTCTTCAGTGGTGCATAAATCGGCTCACCTTTCGGCTCCTCGCGCTGGATTTCCGGATCGGTAGCACAGCACTGATAAAGGTCTTTATGCCCATACAAACTCGATTCGTGGTTAAGGTCGTAGTCCACATACTCGCGGTACAGCATTAACAATCGATCTGTGTCCAGATATTCGTAATAACGCCCATTGAAGAAGTAGAGTGCGCCATGGTAAGAGATGATAGAGACCTTCTTTTGGAGTTCCCTTGTCATTCCCACAAGAGACTGTGTTTTGGGTCCCTTTTTGACAATTGGTTCTTCAGGAGAGGGCGGAGCAGGCTGATTTTGAAGTTTCATCCCGATCTCCAACAGTTCTTCAAAACTAGGGTTGTTCGGTGCTGCAACAGAGCGTGCATCGTAATCTTCCGTTGGATTCGGGAACGAACTTTTGTCGATGGCGAGTGCCACTTTTTTTCTCCGCTCGTTTTTTCTTGAATCTCTCAAGCTTTTCTTGTTTTGCATCAAGATGTGCTTGTGGATTGCACATTCCAAACGTTACCTGCTTCTCAGTCAAAGAAGGGATTTCATCAAAAGGTTGCGCTTTGGACAGCTCTTGAGAAAAATCTTTTCCCTCAGCTGATTCTGCAAGGATTAAACTATCTGTCGGTTGTGCCTGTTTATGGCGCATTGTGTTAAGTCTATTCTCGATTTTAGATTTGCTCATGGCTAGTTTCCTCCATATTGTCTTTCTTGAAGTAGCACTGTTCCATCAGATTCTGGGATGGGATTTTCTTGACCCCAACCGCCACTCATAATCAGGTAATCGATCCGTGTCAAACCATTGGGTCGATTGATATTCGTCCAAAGGTAGCCAAAATCATTGTTCCATACATGGACCATGATTTTGTACTCGGCATCGGGTCTGATGTCTTTAAAGGAATCTGTAATGACTGGCGATTTCATTGACCCACCCTGAATAAAAACGCTGCCAATGATTTGATCGTTTTCATCATCGGTGTAGGTACTAAACGTAATCGGGCACAGATTTATCCCCTCTTTTTCAGTCCAGTAGCAATCTGCAAGGACTTCTTCGCCAACTAGAACTCTGGCTTGGATTCCTTTGATTACGCTGCTTTCTCCATCACCGCAGATGAATATTCCCTCCTTCGTTCGTGCAAAGGTGATGTATCCTTTTTTGCCTTTTAGACTCTTATTGTGAAACTTATCGTGGGTGTCCGCCATGTCTTCCTGCACTTCTGTTAATTCCTGCATAGCGTTTGATGTTCTTGATTTGTGTCATAATATGACCTCCATATAATTTATATTGCCTTTGGACTTGTCCCTTGGGCTTGGCTGTATGATATCACGTCACGCATTCACAGCGTTAGGATTTGCGTTCAAAAAATAATCATAGTTTCGTTTGATTTTTCGGGGTAAAATTATTAAATTTTTATTAACATTCTCACTACCGATGTTGATTGATGTTGAAAATTCTCTTCTAAACAGAAAAATCCACGGAGAAAAGTAAAACCATTTCCTTTCTCCGTGGATTTTGTTATTTAGAAGCTTTTCATTTCCGCCTTAATGCGTGCGTATTCTATTTCTATCTTATTTCCAACATTGTCTATTTGCTTGCTTTCCTCATTCTTCAAAAGTTTTTTCATTTCATCATCCAGCTGCCTAATAGCACTCTCTGCATCATCCAATATCCTTTTCACCAATGAAAAATAAACAACTTTTTCTCGCTCCGTTAGAAAACCTTCCGTTTGCGTAATGCAGAAAAGATATATTACTATACACTCTAATCTTGCTTCCTTTTTTTTGTTCCAAACAAAATTCCCAACCGTTCTTCAATGATGTCTCCAGTAAGTTGTGTTCCAGGAATTTGAAGTAATGACCGCATTCCCGTCTTAACTTGGTCAATGACTCGCTCATCCAATCTATTTGTTCTTCCACACCTGATATTACCAATAATATCGTAGTCACTCAATATTTCTTCATCCACGATTTCCTCACTCGTTGTTTCCTCTGATTCAAAAAAAAGAAGCAAATCAAAAAAATCTTTAACTGCTCTTGTCAACTGGATTTCTTTATTAATCGACAGAATATTTCGAACTTTTAAAATTCCCTCTTGCAGAGAGATAACTTTCCCAAGCAAAATATCCAATATTCTGTATAACCTCTCTCTAAGGGGTTTTATTGCATCATCCAAAACAACTTCTGCTTCTATATTATAATCTTCTCGCAATTTTTCATCTGATTTTTTTTCTTCCTCAAATGGATCCCCCCAGTCAACTCCTTTTTCTTCCAACCATTTTGAAATCAGATATTGTCTAAGCGATATAAAATACCTTTGCTCCTTCAATTTTTTTATAAATGCTATTTCCATGTTTTTTCTGTATCCACACTTCATACTGTTCAAGTACCTTATTCCTGTGCTTCTCATCAATTTCTTGCTTTTCCTTCATATACTGAGACTCAATTTTAGACACTTTCTTTTTTATATTCTCTATTAACATCCCTCATTAACCCTTCTACTTCTACTTTTTTAACTTCTATTTTTTCGTTTGCTTTTTTTCTAACGTTTCAATCACCGCATTAAAATCTGGATCGATAGCCCTTATTCTTGCTATATTGCCCCATTTTTGGTTTTTTCTTCTTTGCTTGTTTCATGATCTACGACTTTCATCCTACTTAAGTCCTCCTAAAATTTATTTAAGTTTCTAAAACCAAAACCCTCCCCGGCAAAACCATTCAGTTTCACCGGGGAGGGTTTATCATACGTATTATCTTCCCATGTTTTGCACGATTAGTGCATCTCAATGCAACAATCTTACTTTCTGGGATTTTTGATAGCAGCCTGGGCAGCAGCCAGACGTGCAATGGGCACGCGGAAGGGGGAGCAGGAAACATAGTCCAGGCCTACACGGTGGCAGAACTCCACGCTGGTCGGGTCGCCGCCGTGCTCGCCGCAGATGCCCAGGCCCAGGTTGGGACGGGTCTCACGGCCATCGTGAGCGGCCATCTCCACCAGCTTGCCTACGCCGTTTTGGTCCAGGTGCGCGAACGGATCGCTCTCGTAGATCTTGTTCTCGTAGTAAGCGCCCAGGAACTTGGCAGCGTCATCACGGCTGAAGCCGAAGGTCATCTGGGTCAGGTCATTGGTGCCGCAGCTGAAGAACTCAGCCTCCTTGGCGATCTCGCCGGCAGTCAGGGCTGCACGGGGGATCTCGATCATGGTACCGACCTGATACTTCATGTCAACGCCAGCAGCAGCGATCAGCTCGTCCGCGACCTTGACGACAACGTCCTTGACGAACTTCAGCTCTTTCACTTCGCCCACCAGCGGGATCATGATGTGCGGGGTGATCATGCAGCCGGTCTCAGCGGAGACGTTCAGGGCAGCCTTGATCACGGCGCGGGTCTGCATGGCGGCGATCTCCGGATAGGTGACCGCCAGACGGCAGCCCCGGTGACCCATCATGGGGTTGAACTCGTGCAGGGAAGCAACGACGTTCTTCAGGTCATCGAAGGTCATGCCCATATCGGCAGCCAGCTCCTTGATGTCCTCTTCCTTGGTGGGCAGGAACTCGTGCAGGGGGGGATCCAGGAAGCGGATGGTCACCGGGCGCTCGCCCATGATGCGGTACATCGCCTCGAAGTCACCCTGCTGGAACGGCTCGACCTTGGCCAGAGCAGCCTCGCGCTCTTCCACGGTACGGGCGCAGATCATCTCACGGACCGCCTTGATGCGGTCGCCCTCGAAGAACATGTGCTCGGTACGGCACAGGCCAATGCCCTCAGCGCCAAAGTCAACGGCATGCTTGGCATCGCGGGGGTTATCGGCGTTGGTCATAACCAGCAGCTGACGAGCGGCGTCAGCCCAGCCCATGAAGCGGTTGAAGTTCTTGTTGCCGGTAGCGGCCACGGTTGCGACCTGCTCGCCGTAGATGTTGCCGGTAGAACCATCGATGGAGATCCAGTCGCCCTCAACGAACTTGTGGCCGTTGATCTCGAAGGTCTTGGCCTCCTCATCGATCTTGACCTCGTTGTCGTTGCCGCAGCCGGAGACACAGCAAGTGCCCATACCACGGGCAACAACGGCTGCGTGGCTGGTCATACCGCCGCGGACAGTCAGGATGCCCTGAGCGGCCTTCATGCCCTCAATGTCCTCGGGAGAGGTCTCCAGACGGACCAGAACCACCTTCTTCATCTTGCCGGACTTGACCATCTCCTCTGCTTCCTCAGCAGTAAAGACGATCTGGCCGCAGGCGGAACCGGGAGAAAGCTGCCAGGCCCTTGCCGACGACTTCGGCGGCCTTCAGGGCAGCGGCGTCGAACTGGGGATGCAGCAGGCTGTCCAGCTGCTTGGGCTCTACGCGCAGCACTGCCTCTTTCTCGGTGATCATGCCCTCGTCCACCAGGTCACAGGCGATCTTCAGGGCGGCGGGAGCGGTGCGCTTGCCGTTACGGGTCTGCAGCATGTACAGGTGGCCGTCCTCAATGGTGAACTCCATATCCTGCATATCGCGGAAGTAGTTCTCCAGACGGGTCGCGATCTCAACGAACTGATCGTACACCTCAGGCATCTGATCCTTCAGGTGGCTGATGGGGGACGGAGTGCGCACACCTGCGACGACGTCCTCGCCCTGTGCATTGATCAGGTACTCGCCCATCAGCTTCTTTGCGCCGGTGGCGGGGTCACGGGTGAAGGCGACGCCGGTGCCGGAGCGGTCGCCGGAGTTGCCGAAGGCCATCTGCTGCACGTTGACAGCGGTGCCCCACTCGTAGGGGATCTCGTTCATGCGACGATATACGTTGGCACGGGGATTGTCCCAGCTGCGGAACACGGCCTTGACAGCCTCGATCAGCTGATCACTGGGATCCTGGGGGAACGGCTTGCCCTCGTTCTCTTCGTAGATCTTCTTGAAGACACCGACCAGTTCCTTCAGGTCCTCGGCAGTCAGGTCAACGTCGTTCTTAACGCCCTTGGCTTCCTTCATCTTGTCGATCTCGACCTCGAACAGGCTCTTCGGGACCATCATAACAACGTCTGCAAACATCTGCACGAAACGGCGGTAGCAGTCGTATGCGAAGCGGGCGTTGCCGGTCTTCTTGGCCAGACCTTCCACAGCCTCATCGTTCAGGCCCAGGTTCAGGATGGTATCCATCATGCCGGGCATGGACTGACGGGCACCGGAACGGACAGAGACCAGCAGGGGGGGTTGGTGTTGTCGCCGAACTTCTTGCCGGTGATCTCTTCCAGACCCTTGAGATGCTCGAAGATTGTCAGCAGTAATATCGTCATTGATCTGACGGCCGTCTGCATAGTACTGGGTGCAGGCATCCGTAGTGATGGTGAAGCCCTGAGGCACCGGCATACCGGCGGCAGTCATCTCTGCCAGACCGGCGCCCTTGCCGCCCAGAATGTTCTTCATGGTGGTCTTGTCGCCGCCGAAGGCCTTGTTGCCCTCGCTGAAGTAGTACAGATACTTTTTGCTCATGCGTGTTTACCTCCCATTTGGTGACCCCCGGTGCCACGCCCGGCGGTCTCATCGCACTTTTTTCTCAAAGCTGATGAACATTGTCTTGTGAATGCTAAACTATTATACCAGAAAATTCCCACATTGCCACCGGGCAAAACACCGAATTTGTTTGATAAATTTTGTGCAATTCCCTTGAAATTTACCCAGTTTTCCGCTATTATAAAATGGGAGAAAGTTCGAGAGGTTTTTGTTTTACAGAGCCATTTTTCCGCATCTGGGATACATGCTGTTATCCATTAAAAATTCCGGCGGAATTCCACCTGCGGAACGGGCCGGAATTTCTCCCTCATGGATACAACAAAATACCACACCTTCCCAAGGAGGGACACTATTTATGGAAACCATTTCCAACGAAGCCCTGGCCGCAGCACGCGCCAGGCTGGACGCTGCCGAGAGCCAGCGCGAGAACATCCTGCTTTTTCACATCGCCAACGGCGTGAACATTGAGAGCCGCACCGTCCAAATCGACGAGGGCGTGGTCATTGCCCCGGGTGCCACCATTCTGGCGGGCACCATCCTGCGCGGCAAGACGGTCATCGGCGCGGGCTGTGTCATCGGCCCCAACACCCTCGATTGAGGACAGCATCGTGGACGAGGGCAGCACCGTCAACGCCAGTCAAGTGTACAGCAGCCACATCGGCCCTCACAACAACATCGGCCCCTTCACCCATGTGCGGGTGAACACCGTCACCGATTACGGCGTGCATCTGGGTGCCTATGTGGAGACCAAGAACTCCAACTTTGCCCGGGGCAACACCGTGAGCCACCTGACCTACATCGGCGACAGCGATGTGGGCAAGTACTGCAACTTCGGCTGCGGCACCGTCACCTGCAACTACGACGGCAAGGATAAGTTCCGCACCCAGATCGGCGATTACTGCTTCATTGGCTGCAACACCAACCTTGTAGCCCCGGTCAAGGTAGGCGACGGAGCCTACACGGCCGCCGGCAGCACCATCACCAAAGACGTGCCCGCGCAGGCGCTGGGCATCGCCCGGGAGCGCCAGACCAATCTGGACGGCTGGGCCGCCCCCAAGATGGAGGCCTATATCGCCAAAAAGCAGAAGTTGGAGGAGGAGCAGAACAAGTAACTCTCCCACCACCATATAAGGTATTATACAAAAAGCACCGCCCTGTATCTGTACCGATATAGGGCGGCTTTGTGTTTTTTCCGCAAAACAGATTTCTTTTTTCTTCGCGCGTATGTTATACTAAAGAACTGTACCACACATTATTTTAAGCAAAAAGAAAAGGCAAAACAACAACTATGAATGCAAACGACATCTGGCTGATCGCGGGCCTTGGCAACCCGGAAGCAAAATACGAGGGCACCCGCCACAACGCGGGCTTTGCCGCGCTGGACTCTCTGGCGGGCAAATGGGGCATCAGCGTCAGCAAAACCAAGTTTCAGGGCCTGTGGGGCCAGGGCGAGGTGGACGGCCGCAAGGTGGTGCTGCTGAAACCCCTGACCTACATGAACCTTTCCGGCGATTCCATCGCGCCCCGCTGGCGGGCTTTTTCAAGATCCCCGCCGACCACGTCATCGTCCTGTGCGACGATATCACCCAGGCCCCCGGCAAGCTGCGCATCCGGCCCTCCGGCTCGGCGGGCGGCCACAACGGCCTGAAGAGCATCATTGCCCGGCTGGGCGGGGAGAACTCCCCCGCATCCGCATCGGCGTGGGTGCCAAGCCCCGCCCGGACTATGACCTTGCCGACTGGGTGCTGGGCAAGTTCCCCGCCGGAGGATGCCAAGGCCATGGCTGACCGCTACCCCGACCTGGAGGCAGCGGCCAAGCTTATCATGGACGGTAAGCTGGGTCTGGCGCAGAGCAAGTATAATGGGTGAGGGAGAACCCCCAGTCGTCGCCTGCGGCGACAGCCCCCGCGAGGGGGGGGGCCCTTGGCATTGCGTAAAGTTTTTACGGTTTTGCCAAGGCCGCCCCTAGGGGCGGTGGCATTGCGAAGCAATGACGGTGGGGTTTAGCTTTCCAAAAGTGTTTGCTTCGAGAGGAGGTCCACCATGTATGAAGCGCTCCTGAAAAGCACACCGGAATATCAGAAGATCGCGGAGAGCCTGCGCACCCCGGGTCCGGCGGCGCTGTTCGGCCTGCCCCCCGCAGGCCGTGCCCTGCTGTACGCCGCGTTGCAAAAAGACCTGGGTCGGGTGCTGTGCATCGTGACCCCCGGCGAGGCCGAGGCCACCCATTTTGCCGACGACCTCAAGGCGTTGGGCCTCTCGGCGGCGGTGTTCCCGCCCCGGGACTTCATGCTGCGCCCGGTGGAGGGCGCGGGCCGCGAGTACGAGTACCGCCGTCTGTCGGTGCTGGGCGCACTGGCGGGCGGACGGCTGAACGCCGTCTGCGTCCCCGCCGAAGCCCTGCTCCAATACACTGTGCCGCAGGATGAGTTCCAGAAGAACACCCTCACCCTCAAGCCCGGCATGGTCTACAACCGCGAAGCGCTGGTGGAGAGGCTCTTCGCCGCCGGATACGTCCGGCGCAGCCAGGTGGACGGCCCGGGCCAGTTCAGCGTGCGCGGCGACATCGTGGACATCTACGCGCCGGACATGCACCAGCCCGCCCGTGTGGAATACTGGGACGATGAGATCGATTCGCTGGCCTCCTTCGACCTGCTGACCCAGCGCCGGGACGGCAGTCTGGAAAAGATCTACCTTTCCCCCGCCCGCGAGGTGCTGTTCGGCAGCACCGCCGAGACGGCTGAGGCTCTGCGCGGAGCCATCAAAAAGGCGCGGGGCAAAAAGCGTACCGCCATGGAAAAGGCCACAGAGGCCGACCTTGCCCAGCTGGATTCCGGCCTGATGCCTGAAGCCATGGACAAGTATTACGGCATCCGCTACCCGCAGCCCGCCACCCTGCTGGACCATCTGGACAGCCCCATCTTTGTGCTGGACGAGGTGGGCGGCATCCGGGACGCCCAGAAGGCCACCGAGTTCCGCCGGGGCGAAGAGCTGACCGGCCTGCTGGAAGAGGGCGTCATCTGCCCCGGCCTGGATGTGCTCTACCAGACCATGGACGACCTGGCCATTGCGGCCCAGAAACAGAGCACCCTGCTGTGCGAGAACTTCCTGCGCGGCATGAACGAGTTCAAGCTGAAAGACCTCATCAACGTGGAGGCCTTTGCGGCCCCCAACTGGGGCGGCGACCTGGCCTCCCTGCGGGAAGACCTTGACCCGCTGATCGCCCAAGGCTATGCCGTCACCCTCTTCTCCGGCACCCCCAAGGGTGCCGCCGCCCTGACCCGGGACCTGACGGACAAGGGCTACTCCGTGAGCATGAGCCGGGACGTGCGCCCGGCCAAGGGCATCGTGCAGGTGCTGCCCGGCCACCTGACCGCAGGCTGCACCTTCCCCTTTGCCCACGCGGCGGTCATCTCCTCCCGGCGGCACGGTCTGGAGGAAGAGGCCGCCGCCGAAAACAAAAAGCGCAAGAAGAACAAGAACGCCCTTTCCAGCCTCTCGGACATCAAGCCCGGCGATTATGTGGTGCACCAGAGCCACGGCATCGGCATGTATGCAGGCATCCAGCGGCTGGAAGTACAGGGCGCCACCAAAGATTACCTCAAAGTGCAGTATTCCGGCTCCGATGTGCTGTATGTGCCGGTCACTCAGCTGGACCTGCTTTCCCGCTACACCGCCCCCGGCGACGAAGAAAAAGTCAAGCTGGCCAAGCTGGGCGGTGCCGAGTGGCAGCGCACCCGCGCCAAGGTCAAAAAGGCCACCGAGGAGATGGCCCAGGAGCTCATTGAGCTGTACGCCCGCCGCAGACAGGCCAAGGGCTACGCCTTCCCGCCCGACGGCGACTGGCAGAGCGATTTCGAGGCCCGGTTCGAGTACGACGAGACCGACGACCAGCTCAACGCCACCGCCGAGATCAAAAAGGATATGGAAAAGACCTACCCCATGGACCGCCTGCTCTGCGGCGACGTGGGCGTCGGCAAAACAGAGGTGGCCCTGCGGGCCGCCTTCAAGTGCGTCATGGGCGGCAAGCAGTGCGCCATCCTTGCCCCCACCACCCTGCTGGCGTGGCAGCACTACAACAGCATCATCTCCCGCATGGAAGCGTTCCCGGTGAAAGTCGAGCTGATGTCCCGCTTCCGCACCGCCAAACAGCAAGAAAGAGACCCTGCGGGGCCTGCAGGCGGGCAGCGTGGACATCGTGGTGGGCACCCACCGCCTGCTGTCCAAGGATGTCCGCTTCCACGACCTGGGCCTTGTCATCATCGATGAGGAGCAGCGCTTCGGCGTCAAGCACAAGGAGAAGCTGAAAGAGAACTTCATCGGCGTGGATATGCTGACCCTCTCGGCCACCCCCATCCCCCGCACCCTGAACATGGCCATGAGCGGCATCCGCGACCTGTCCACCATCGAGCAGCCGCCCATCGAGCGCCAGCCCGTGGAGACATTCGTCCTCGAGTACAACGATGTCATCCTGGCCGAGGCCATGAAGAAAGAGCTGGCCCGGGGCGGGCAGGTCTACTATCTGCACAACCGGGTGGAGAACATCGAGGCCACCGCCGCCCATGTGAGCAAGATGGTGCCCGGTGCCCGGGTGGGCATCGCCCACGGCAAGATGACTGAGGACGAGCTCAACCCCGTCTGGCAGCATCTGCTCAACGGCGAGATCGACATCCTCGTCTGCACCACCCTCATTGAGACAGGCATTGACGTGCGCAACTGCAACACCCTCATCATCGAGGACGCTGACCGCATGGGTCTGGCCCAGCTGTACCAGATAAGAGGCCGCGTAGGCCGCTCGGGCCGGAAGGCCTACGCCTACTTCACCTTCCGGCGGGACAAGACCCTCACCGACATCGCCCAGAAGCGGCTTTCCGCCATCCGGGAGTTCACAGCCTTCGGCTCCGGCTTCCGCATCGCCATGCGCGATCTGCAAATTCGCGGCGCGGGCAGTCTGCTGGGCCACAGCCAGCACGGCCACATGGAGGCCGTGGGCTACGACCTCTATGTCAAGATGCTGGGGCAGGCCATCGCCCGGGCCAAGGGCGAACCTATCCAGCGGGACAAGAGCGAATGCCTTGTGGACCTGCGGGTGGACGCGTACATCCCCGAAACGTACATTGCCGACGGGCCGGGCCGGATCGAGGCCTACAAGCGGATCGCCGCCATCCAGACCCCCGAAGATGCCGCCGATGTGCTGGACGAGCTGATCGACCGCTACGGCGACCCGCCCCCCTCGGTCAGCGATCTGGTCAAGTGTGTCTCGCTGGCGCGGGTGCAGGCCACCGCTGTGGGCGTGTACGAGGTGACCCAGAAAGAAGGACACTCTGGTGCTGCAGGTAGAGCAGCTGGACCTCCGGATGATCCGAGGGCCTGCTGGTGGCCTTCAACGGCCGCGTTGTCACCGGGGCCGGCGCAAAGCCCTACCTCTCCGTCACCCTGCAAAAGAGGAAAAGCCGCTGGAGCTGCTGCAGAGCATCCTCCGGGCGATGCAGGATATTTTGAAAGATTAACGGGCTCACCCTCTCAGTCAAAGCCAATAGGCTTTGCCAGCTCCCCCAAAGGGGGAGCCTCTGGCGGCTCCCCAAGACCTTGCGGGGAATTGCCAAAGCCTCTCCCCTTGGGGGAGAGGTGGCAGCGCGCTTGCGCTGACGGAGAGGGCGGGCAATCCGAACGACAGGAGCATAACAATGAAAAAGAAACTGATCGCACTTCTTTCCGCCGTGGCAATGGTATTTTTCCCTTGCCGCCTGCGGCTCCACCCCGGATTCGGTGGGCACCATCGGCACGGTGGACATCACCTCGGGCCTGTATCTGCTGGCCCAGTACGACGCTTACCAGAAGGCCGCCGATCTGGCCACCTCGGAGCAGGATGCCACCGATGTGAAGGCCTTCCTGAAGCAGACCATCACCGTGGATGCCGACAGCGGCGAGACCGCCACGGTCAGCGACTATGTGGCCCAGAAGACCCTCGAGAACCTCGAGTCCTACGCCGCCATCGAGACCCGCTTTGAGGAGCTGGACGGCCAGCTGACCGCAGAAGAGGAAGCACAGGCCGACAGCTACGCCTCCCAGCTGATGGAGCAGTACGGCGACACCTACAAGGCCAACGGCATCGGCCTGAACACCGTCCAGCGGTTTGAGCGCATCCTCATCAAGAGCAGCGACCTGCTGGAGCTGGTCTACGGCGTGGACGGCGAGACCCCGGTGTCGGATGCCGACCTGACCAGCCATCTGGAGAACAACATGTACGAGCTGGCCTATTACACCATCCCGCTCTACAACACCAGCACCTATGCCTCTGCCGATGAGGACCAGACCAGCGAGATGTTGGATTTGGTACAGGATGCCGTGGATCAGACCAATGCCTACGCTGCTTCCTTGACCGGCCTGAGCGATTCCGATTTCAGCAGCGCCCTGCTGGGCTACTTCTCCAGCGTGGTCACCTCCGCCCTGCCGGAGGTCTACGCCGTGCTGGGCTCCACCTATTCCTCCGATTCCAATGCACCTTCTCTGGAACTGATCGGGGACAGCACCGTGACCTCTGCCTTTACCGCAGAGGGTGCCGCCGACACCATCCGGGGCCTGTCCATCGGGCAGGCAGCGGCTGTGAAGTACAACAGCTACGCCCTGATGGCCGCCCTGCGGCTCGACCCGCTGAGCCTGAAGGCGCTGGACGACCTGCGCGGACAGGTGCTCAACGATATGAAGGGGGAGGAACTCTCCGAGGCGCTGACCGCCTACGGCGCTTCTCTGGAGCCAACAATCTGAGCAGTTCCGCCATGAACAGGATGCCCGCTTCCAAGATCGTGAACAGCAGCACCAACTAAGTTTTTATTGATATGCAAAAAGGCTGTTGCCTAAACTCCTTCCGTCATCGCTGACGCGATGCCACCTCCCTCTGAGAGGGAGGCTTTCACAGTTCACCGTTACGCCAAGGCTCCTTCCGAGAGGGAGCTGGCACGGCGAAGCCGTGACTGAGGGAGTTACAGGGTAACAGCCTTCTTTTTTTTTTTATTCTACGATCTTCTCAAACGCCGCCTCCAGCGCCTGGTTCACGGCACGCACAGCGGCGGGGTCGGGCTTGATGGCGGCGCGGTCGTAGGTAAACAGGCCGTTCACCTCGTCCTCCACATCGCTCACCTGGGTGTACACCAGGGCCGAAAGCCCCTTTTTCAGCTGGGGGAGCACCGTTTCCAATTGCAGCTTTTTCCAGCGGGCGGTCAGCTCGGCCCGGCTCTTTGCCGTGCCGTAGCCGTACGCCCTGCGGGGCGGCTCATGGCCGGGCATGGGCCAGGCAATGCCGCCGTATTCGCTCAGGGCCACCACCCGGCTCCGGGGCCTGACCCGGAGCGGGTAGAAATAGTTGTGCAGGGAATCCACATCTCCCCCGCCCTGATCGTACCAGCCGCTGGCCTCGTCCACAAGGCGGGTATCGTCCAGCCTGCGGACGGCCTCCACGGCCCCGGCGGCATCGAACTGCCCCCACCCCTCATTGAAGGGCACCCAGCAGCCCACGCAAGGGTGGCACTGCAGGGCCTTTACCGTGGCTTCCAGCTCCCGGGCATATTCTTCCCTGCCCGCTTCCGTTTCGCGGCCCAGCAGGCCCCAGAGGGGCCTTGCGTCGGGCAGGCGGCGGAGCAGCGGCTGGAACACATTGGCCAGGTAGGTCACGAACCAGAGCTTGTAGGGCTCGCCGCCGTTCACCATGTCCTGCCAGACGATGAGGCCCAGCTTATCGCAGTGGTAGTACCAGCGCTGCGGCTCGATCTTGGCGTGCTTGCGCAGCAGGTTGAACCCCAGCTCTTTTATGGCCTGCAGTTCCCGCACCACTGCCCCATCACTGGGCGGGGTGTACAGGCCCTCGGGCCAGTAGCCCTGATCCAGCAGGCCGTTGAGCAGGATGGGCTTGCCATTCAGGCAGAAGCGCATGATCCCGTGGGCATCCGGCGCACAGCTCCACTTGCGCAGGGCAAAGTAGCTGTGCACGGTGTCGCGCTGCTCCTCTTCTCCCCCTGTGTGGTGCCCACGGTCAGGTCGTACAAAAACGGCGTATCCGGGCTCCACGGGAAGAAATGCTCTTCCGGGATGTGCAGGGTCACCGCGCCGTCCCGGTCGGCCTCGTCGCTGCCCCAGTCCTCGGCAATGGTCACGCCCCCGGCCCGCACCACAGCCCACAGGTTCGCCGCCCCCGCCGGGCAGTGAAGTATGGGCTTTCACGGTCACGGTGCGGGCATCGTAGTCCGGGGTGACGGTCAGGGTCTCGATGTAGTTGTCCGGCACCCGCTCCAGCCAAACGGTCTGCCAGATGCCGCTCTGGGCCGGGTAGAACATCCCGCCGGGCTTGAGCGTCTGCTTGCCTCTCGCTTGGGTTCCCGTGCCGGTGGGGTCCTGCACAGCCACCCACAGGCGGTTGTGTTCGGCGTTCAGCGCGTCGGTGATGTCGAGCGCAAAGGGCCAGTAGCCGCCCCGGTGGCCCCCCACCAGATGGCCGTTGACCTGCACCGCGCAGGCATAGTCCACGGCCCCGAAGTGGAGCAGCACCCGCCCGCCGGTGCCCGCCGGGGGCACAAAGCTCCGGTGGTAGTGGAGCCACGCCCCGGGCTGCAGGGTGCGCCCCACACCGGAGGCTTTCGTCTCCGGGGAGTAGGGCACCAAGATGTCGCCGTCCCACTTTGCGGGGAGCCTGGCAGATTTTGTGATGGCGTACTGCCACACACCGTTCAGGCTCTCGAAGCTGTCCCGCCGCAGGGCCGGGCGGGGGTATTCGGGCAGAGGATGATGCTGCATACTGTCACCGCCTTTTCTGCTCCCATTGTAGCACAGGCCAACCGCCTTGTATAGGCGCAAAAAGCCCCTGCCGCCGGGGTTCCGGGGCAGGGGCCGTGATGCAGCGCTTATGCCAGTTTTGCTTCCAGCCGGGTGCGGATGGCCCGGATGAATTCCTCACTGTTCACCTGGGTGAGGGGGTAATGCCCTCCGCCAGGCCGCAGAGGTCTTTGGTCATAATGCCGTCATTGAGGGTCTGCAGGCTGGCGGCCTCCAGCGCCTCGCCAAACCGGACCAGCGCGGGCAGGCTGTCCAGCTCGCCGCGCTTTCTCAGGGCGCCGCTCCAGGCAAAGATGGTGGCCATCGGGTTGGTGGAGGTGTCCTCGCCCTTGAGGTGCTTGTAGTAGTGCCGGGTGACGGTGCCGTGGGCGGCCTCGTACTCATAGTTGCCGTCCGGGCTGACCAGAACGCTGGTCATCATGGCCAGCGAGCCAAAGGCAGTGGAGACCATATCACTCATCACGTCGCCGTCGTAGTTCTTGCAGGCCCAGACAAAGCCGCCCTCGCTGCGGATGACACGGGCCACGATGTCATCGATCAGGCTGTAGAAATAGGTAATGCCTGCGGCCTCGAACTTTTCCCGGTACTCGGCATCGTACACCTCCTGGAAGATGTCCTTGAAGGTGTGGTCATACTTCTTGGAAATGGTGTCCTTGGCACCGAACCAGAGATCCTGTTTGCTTTCCAGCGCGTAGTTGAAGCAGCTGCGGGCAAAGCTGTAGATGGAGGTGTCCTTGTTGTACTGGCCCTGCAGAACACCGGCACACTCAAAGTTGTAGACCGTGGCGGCCTGCCGGGAGCCGTCGTCGCCGGTGTAGATCAGCTCCGCCCTGCCGGGGCCGGGGATGCGGAACTCGGTGCACTTGTACACGTCGCCGTAGGCGTGGCGGGCAATGGTGATGGGCTTTGTCCAGTTCTTGACCACCGGTTTGATGCTGTCGATCATGATCGGCGCGCGGAACACGGTGCCGTCCAGCACGGCGCGGATGGTGCCGTTGGGGCTCTTCCACATCTGGTGCAGGTGGTATTCCTCCACGCGCTGGGCGTTGGGGGTAATGGTGGCGCACTTGACTGCCACGCCATACTTCTTGTTGGCAAGGGCGGCGTCGATGGTCACTTGGTCGCGGGTGGCGTCGCGGTTGGGCAGACCGAGGTCGTAGTACTCGGTCTTCAGATCGACGTAAGGCAGGAGAAGCTCGTCCTTGATGAGCTTCCAGAGCACACGGGTCATCTCGTCGCCGTCCATCTCCACCAGCGGCGTGGTCATCTTGATCTTTTCCATAACAGTTTCCCTTTCCTCTGTTTCAAAAAATACTGTGACCCCCGGCGGCACTGCCAGATGCTCTGCCGGGAGGTTCGGCTTTATTGATACGCGGCCGCCAGCTTTTCCAGTGCGGGCAGGCTGCGCTTCACCTTCTCGGTGTCGATGCAGTAGGCAAAGCGGACATAGCCCTTGACGCCGAAGGTGTCGCTGGGGACCAGCAGCAGGTCAAATTCCGGGCCCTGCGGCAGAAGGCGTTGGCATCCTCCTCCAGTGCCTTGGGGAAGAGATAGAAGGTGCCGCCGGGCCGCTCGACCTCAAAGCCCAGCGCTTTCAGCTTGTTGTAAAGCAGATCCATATTGGTCTCGTAGACGCTCAGGTCGCTGGTCACATCCAGGCAGCGGCTCACGGCGCGCTGGATGATGCTGGGCGGGCAGTTGTGGCCGGTAAAGCGGGAGATCTGGGCCATCATATCCACCAGCACCTCCTCGCCCTCACAGCCGGGGCGCACGGCCACGTAGCCCAGGCGCTCACCGGGCAGGCTCAGGCTCTTGGAGAAGGAGAAGCAGGTCAGGGTGTGGGGGTAGAACGCCGCCGGGTAGGGGCACAGCCCTGCCGTCAAAGGCGATATCCCGGTAGGGCTCGTCGCTGACGAGGAAGATGATGTTGTGGCCGTACTCCCTGCTCTTGGCGGTCAGGATCTCGGCCAGCCGGGTCAGGGTGTCGGCCGAGTAGACCACGCCCGTGGGGTTGTTGGGGGTGTTGATGAGGACGCAGGTGACATTCTCGGTCAGCATCTCCTCAAAGGCGTCGAGATTCGGCTGGAACGCCGGTGCCTGAGGCGGCACCACCCTGAGATGGGCACCGGTCCCCTCCACATAAGGGCCGTACTCGGGGAAGTAGGGGGCGAAGGTCAGCACCTCATCCCCGGGCCGGGTCACGGCGCGCACAGCGTGGGCAATGGCACCCGCCGCGCCCGTGGTGGGAAAGATATCCTTCTGCGCATAGGGCAGGCCGAAGGTCTTGTTCAGGTGGACCGCCACGGCGGTGCGGAACTCCGGGTCGCCCTGGCTGGGGCAGTAGCCATGCAGGGCCACCGGGTCCTCCTGTGCCAGCAGCTCCTGCATGGCGGCGGTGAACTGCTCCGGGCAGGGCACGCTGGGGTTGCCCAGCGAGTAATCAAACACGTTCTCGTAGCCGATCTGGGCCGCGCGCTGCTTGCCGTACATAAAGGTCTCGCGGATGACGCTCTTGTGGGCCAGCATCCCGCGGTAAGTCTCGTTCAGCATAAGTTCCTTCCCCTCTAAAAAACACAAATTTATTTTTCGTGGGCAGCAGACGCATAGCTCTGCTCTACCTTGACGACGCAGCAGTATTTCGGGTCCTGCTCATGGACGAACTGGCACATGGCGGCCAGCATCTCGTCCTTGTTCCCGGTATAGCCCGCCGGGAACTCCAGATCGAACAGGACATTCGTATGGGTATCACCCGGCACGATGCGCAGGTCGTGGATCGAAAGGCAGGGGTCGAGCTGGCGGGCCTTTTCCATCAGGCGGGTGCGCAGCACGCCCACCGCCGCATCGGTGGTGACGATGGGGTCATAGTGGATGGTCACCTGCAGGCCGTCCCGCTTTATAAAATCGTTCTCGATGTTGTCGATGACGTCATGGGCCGTCAGCGGGTCGGTCTCTGCCGGGAACTCGATGTGGAGGGAGGCGAACTGATGCCCCGGGCCGTAATCGTGCACCATGAGGTCGTGCATCCCCAGCACGCCGGGGTAGCCCATGACCGTCTGCTCAATGTGCTCCACCAGCTCCGGACTGGGGCTCTCGCCCAGCAGGGGGCTCAGGGTATCCATGACCAGCCCCCAGCCCGACCAGAGGATGAAGGCTGCCACGGCCACGCCCATGATGCCGTCCAGCCGCGCCCAGCCCGTCAGGCTGCAGACCACGGTGGAGATCAGCACCGCGCCGGTGGTCAGCACGTCGTTGCGGCTGTCGGCGGCGGTGGCCATCAGGGTCTCGGAGCCGATGGTGCGGCCGATGGTGCGGTTGAAGCCGCTCATCCAGAGCTTGACGAGGATGGATGCGGCCAGCACACCCACGCTCAGCCAGCTGAACGCCACGGGGGTGGGGTGGAATACCTTGACCGCCGACTCCTTGAGCAGGGAAAAGCCGATGCCCAGGATGGTCACGCTGACCACCAGACCGGCCAGATATTCATAGCGGGCGTGGCCGTAGGGATGCTCGGCATCCGGGGCCTTGGCGGCCAGCCGGAAGCCGATGAGGCTGACCACGTTGGACGAAGCGTCCGAGAGGTTGTTCAAGGCATCCGCCATGATGGCGATGGAGCCGAACAGGGTGCCTGCCAGCAGCTTGCCCAGGCAGAGCAGGAGGTTGCAGGCCATGCCCACACCGCTGGCCAGGTTGCCGTAGGCCGTGCGGGTAGCAGGGTCCTGGGGATCATTGGGATGCCGGATGAACCGGCGGATCAGGAATTGCGTCATATCTATCTTTCATCTCCAGAGGTACGTTCAAAAAATACGACTTAGGTATAGTATAGCACCCAGCTTTACCGTTGTGAAGCGTTCACCCATGAAACTGCGGCTTGTCAGGCAGCAGTTTTGTGAATTTGCTTCTTGTTGTAACCAAAAAAGAGCTGCCGCGCGCCCCTTTGCCAACACTTTGGTTGGCAGAGAGCGCCGCAGCAGCCTCCTTTTACGGTTCCGTCAGGGGAACTCAGACATTCTTGGCAGAGGGCTTGCTCAGATCCACACCGCGGATGATCTTGCGCACGGGCAGGATGCTCTTGGCGTTCATGGACAGCGCGTCCACGCCCATCCGCAGGAAGGTCTCGGTCAGGGCGGTGTCCGCGCCCAGCTCGCCGCAGATGCCGACCCAGATGCCGTGGCGGTGGCCCGCCTCAATGGTCATCTGGATGGCTTTGAGCACAGCCGGATGGTGCGGATCGAAGAAGGGCTCCAGCTTGGCGTTCTGGCGGTCCAGCGCGCAGGTGTACTGGGTCAGGTCGTTGGTGCCGATGGAGAAGAAATCGCACTCCTGGGCCAGATCGTCCGCCACCAGAACTGCGGCGGGGGTCTCGATCATGGTGCCCACCTCGATCTTGTCGCTGAACTTCTTGCCCTCGGCGGTCAGCTCTGCCTTGCACTCCTCCAGCACGGCCTTGGCATCCTGCAGCTCCCGCAGACTGGTGATCATGGGGAACATAATGCTCATGTTGCCGTAGGCAGAAGCGCGCAGCAGGGCCCGGAGCTGGGTCTTGAAGAAATCCCTGCGGGTCAGGCAGATGCGGATGGCGCGGTAGCCCAGCGCGGGGTTGTCCTCGTGGTCGAGCTTCATGTAGTCCACGGTCTTGTCCGCGCCGATATCACAGGTGCGCACGACCACCTTTTTGGGGGCCAGGCTCTCCAGCACCTGCTTGTAGGCCTCGAACTGGTATTCCTCGGTGGGGTAATCCGTGCAGTTCAGGTAGACGAATTCGGTGCGGAACAGGCCCACGCCGCCTGCGTCGTTCTGCTGGACCGCGCCCACATCGCTCATGCCGCCGATGTTGGCAAAGACCTGCACGGTCTTGCCGTCCAGCGTGGTGTTGGGCTTGCCCTTGAGCTCGGCCAGCAGGGCCAGCTTCTTCTGATCCTCCTGCTGGCGCTTTTTCAGGCTCTCCAGCAGATCGGGGGGTGGGGTCCACATACACGCAGGCGTTGTAGCCGTCCACCACAGCCATCTTGCCGTCCCAATCTTCCTGGATCCCCTTGCACTGGATCAGGGCAGGGATGTTCATGCTGCGGGCCAGGATGGCGGTGTGGCTGTTGGAGCTGCCCTCCCGGGTGATGAAGCCCAGCAGCAGGCTCTTGTCCATCCGCACCGTCTCCGAGGGTGCCAGATCCTCTGCCACCAGAATGCTGGGCTCCGTGCCCTGCAGGGTGGCATTGTCCACGCCCTGCAGGATGTCCAGCATAGCCTGGGCAATGTCGATGACATCGGCGCTGCGGGCCTGTAAATAGGGGTCGTCCATGGCGGCAAACACGGCGGCCTGGTTGTCGCCCGCTTTCTTGACGGCATACTCCGCACACATGTGCTGGCCGTTGATGATCTCCTTGATGGCATCCACAAAGTCATCGTCATCCCAGCATCATGGCATGGATGTTGAACACCTCGGCAATGTCCTCGCCTGCCTCGGCCAGTGCCTTTTCATACAGGGCAGTCTGCTGGTCAATGGCCTTGGCCCGGGCCTCTTCAAAGCGTGCTTCCTCTGCCGCCGTGTCCGCGACCTGGGCGGTGGAGATCACGGTGTCTTTTTTCTTGTAGATCTTCAGCTTGCCGATGGCAATGCCGTTCAGGATGCTTTTTACCGGTTCCTACCTGCATCGTTCTCTCTCCTTTGTTGAGAATTTAGTGCGAAAAAAGCGCCCCCGCAGGGTCTCCCGCAAGGGCTTTTGTCCGCAGATTCAAAGATCAGACGTTCTCGGTCAGGAACTTCTGAATGGCCTCGGCAGCGGCGGCCTCATCGTCGCCCTCCACCTTCACGGTCACGGTGTCGCCCTGCTTGACACCCATGCCCATCAGAGCCATCAGTTTGCGCAGGTCGCAGGTCTTGCCGCCCTTCTCGAGGGTGGCGGTGCTGGCAAAGCCCCTTGGCCACCTTGACGAGCAGACCGGCGGGACGGGCGTGGATGCCGCAGGCATCCTTAACGGTGTACTGGAATTCCTTCATGATCATTTTTTCTCCTTACTTCATCCCGTTTCAGATCCGGACGGTCCTGCCACTCCGGACGCAGCCGATTTTGCTGCGGGATGCTACTATTATTATAAACCCGCTTCGTTATTTTTTTTCATCATTCCATATTGCTGATTTTTAGCCAGAAATTTTGGTGCTATTGAACAGAAGTTTTGCCCCCATTTTTCCACCGGATTCATTCGACAGGATACCCCTCGGCATCCAGCGGCAGGTCGGTGTACTGCGCCTCCTCGGGCACCACGGAGTCCGGCTCCCCGCTGGTCTGCTGGCTCTGCCCGGCCGCGCCCAGCTCCTCATCATGGCGCTCTCCCCAGTCGCCGCTGTAATCCTCACCGGACACCTGCTGAGCATCCTGCTGCTCAGCCTGCGCCATTGCGGTCTGGGCATCCTTCAGGCCAATCACCGTGCCTGAAGGCTTTTCCAGCAGGTAGGCCCCCACAGCTTTTTTTGCGGTAGACCAGCAGCACGCCGTAGCGGCTGGTCTCTCCGCTGCTGGCCGCCGGGATCAGGGCGGTCCACTTTTCCACGGTTTTCCCTTTGTAGCGGGTAAGATCCATCCCGCTTTGCTGTACCACCCCGTTGAAGGCCGAGAAGCTGTCGTCCCACTTGCGGGGGATCTTCACCTTGTCGGCGGTGATGGACGCGCCGTCCACGTCCAGCCCGTAGCCCGTGAACCAGGTCTGGATGTCCTGCGCACTCTCGATCCGGTTCACCCCGGCCGCTGCCGCCACCGTGCGGGTGCTGATGTACCGCCCCAGAAAGGCGCTGAAGATCACCAGCGCACAGCAGAGCGCACCGGCCCCCACCTTTTTCAAGCTCGTCTTGTTCAGCGTTACCACAAACATGCCGTTCCCTCCCACCCGTTTTGTTCTGAAAAGAATATATGGGGCGGGCAGAGGAATTATAACCGCGCTGCGGCAGATCCACTTTCCTGCGCAGGAGTCATTTGAAAAAGTTGCTTCTTCTGTTAAAAAGTCGCTTAAAAAGTTGCAGTCCTCGCAAAGAAGTCCCTTGAAAAAGTTATCTTTATCTTTTATAATAGATGCAGCATCATTTATTTTCGGGAGAGTGAAACGGTATGTTAAGGAGAAAGATCACAGACCAGCTGCTTGCATGGAAAAACACGCCCGGCCGGAAGCCGCTTATCATCAAGGGCTGCCGTCAGTGCGGCAAGACCTTTTCTGTATTGGAATTTGCCAGAAAGAATTACAAACACACAGTGTACCTCAACTTCTTCGAGAATCCGGATTATGCTTCTGTCTTTTTCCGGTTCTCTGGAGATCGACAACATCGTGATGATGCTCTCTGCCCTTCTTGGCAAGGATGCTGTTTTTGAGCCGGGCCAGACGATCCTGATCCTGGACGAGATCCAGGATTGCCCGGAAGCCCCGGACGGCCCTGAAATTTTTCCGCATCGACGGCCGCTATGACGTGATCGGCACCGGCTCCCTGTTGGGCGTAAAGGGCTACGGCAAGGAGCCGAGATCCGTTCCTGTCGGATCGGAGACGGTTCTTGAAATGTACCCACTGGATTTTGAAGAATTCTTATGGGCCAATGACATCACCGAACCTGTCATTGCGCTGCTGCAAAGTTCTCTGGACTCCGGTTCCCCTGTGCCGGAAGCGCTGCACAACCGGATGCGGCAGCTTTTGCTCCAATATACCGTTGTGGGAGGAATGCCGGATGCGGTCCAGACCTTTGTGACCAGCAGGCAGATGGATGAGGTCCTGCGTATCCAGCGAGACATCGTTCGTTCCTATGAGGACGACATGGTAAAGTACGCGGAGAAAAAGGATAAGTCCCGCATCAAGGAGTGTTTCCAGTCCATTCCCCGCCAGCTTGCCAAGGAAAACAAAAAATTTCAATATTCCGTATGTAAAAAAAGGCTCCACCTCCGCAAAATATGCCGGAAGCCTGCAGTGGATCGAGGACGCCGGCATCATCACACGGTGCCACAATCTGTCCATTACCGAGCTGCCTCTGGATGGGAATGCAGAAGAGGATACCTTTAAGGTCTATATGTGCGACACCGGCCTGTTCGTCAGCATGCTGGAGGACGGAACGCAGTTTGACATCCTGCAAGGCGACCTCTATGGCTACAAAGGTGCTATCTTTGAAAACCTGATTGCCGATATCTTCACCAAGATGGGGCGCAAACTCTACTATTTCCACAAGGATTCCGGCCTCGAGGTGGATTTTGTGATCCGTTATCAGGGGGAATGCACCCTTGTAGAGGTAAAGGCCCGCTCTGGAAATGTCAAAAGCACAAAGACGATCCTCAACCACCCTGAAAAATATCATGTATCCCATGCGATCAAGCTCGGAGACTATAATATCGGGAAAACCGGGCCGCTCCTGACCCTTCCACTCTATATGGCCTTTCTGCTGCGCAGCTGCTGACCTGTACACCACCAAAAGAGCCCCCGCCGGAATAGACCGGCAGGGGCTCTTTCTCATAGCGGTAAGTTCAGGATCACTCGATCAGGCCGTTCAGCAGGGCCAGGCACTTGCGGCTGTGCAGCTTGCGGATTGCCTTGGCCTCGATCTGGCGGACACGCTCACGGGTGACACCGAAGTCGCGGCCCACCTCCTCCAGCGTGCGGGGGCGGCCATCGTCCAGACCAAAGCGCAGGCGGATGACCTTTTCCTCACGGGGGGGTCAGGCTCTTGAGGGGCCTGATTGATCTGCTGGGCCACCATGGCGCGGTCCGCTGCCTTGCCGGGGGCCTCGGCGTTCTCGTCGGCCACGAAATCGCCCAGGGAGGAATCTTCTTCCTCGCCCACGGGGCTTTCCAGGCTGGCGGGTTCCTGCGCCATGCGCTGGATCTCACGCACGCGCTCCACGCTCATATCCATGGCCTTTGCCAGCTCCTCGGGGGTGGGCTCGTGGCCGTTCTGGTAGACCAGCTGGTTGGTGGCCTGACGCATCCGGTTGATGGTCTCGACCATGTGCACCGGGATGCGGATGGTGCGGGCCTGATCCGCAATGGCGCGGGTGATGGCCTGACGGATCCACCAGGTAGCGTAGGTGGAGAAGCGGAAGCCACGGTCACAGTCAAACTTCTCGGCGGCCTTGATCAGGCCGATGTTGCCCTCCTGGATCAGGTCCAGGAACGCCAGGTTGTGGCCGACATGCTTCTTGGCGATGGAGACCACCAGACGCAGGTTGGCCTCGCTCAGGCTGCGGCGGGCGTTCAGGCCGTCGCGGCGGATCTTGAGCAGCTCCTGGCGGCGCTCCTCCGTCAGGGGGCCGTTCTCCACGGCCTCCATGGCCTCCTCTTCGGCAGCCTTTTCCTCGTCATCCTCGCTGGACTTGGTGTTGCCGTCCTCGTCCAGATCCTCGGTATAGCTCCGGCTGTTCTCATCCTCCTCGAACGAGAAGCGGGCGCTGTTCTTTTTGATGTACTCAGGCGCGCCGTACTTCTGGCGGTCGGCCTGAAGGATGTGGGCAGCCTCGGCACCGGCGTGGATGCGCTTGCTCAGGTCCACTTCCTGCTCCGCACTCAGCAGCGGGATCTGGCCGATCTGCTTGAGGTAGTTCTTCACAGGGTCATCCAGCAGCTCATCCATGGCAGCCTTCAGGTCTGCGGGGTTCTCCTCTGCCGGGTCGTCCTCATTTTCATCGCCCAGGCCCAGCTCATCGCTGTTTGCCTCGGCACTTTCCACCTCTGCCATGATGCCTTCCACATCCAGGCTGGTGTCACCGTCGGCCTCGTCATCCAGAATTTTGATGCCGCGCTCCTCCAGAAGCGTGTAAAGCGTTTCCACATCCATCCGGCACTGGGAAGCCAGTGTCTTGGCCTCGCCCGCCGTCAGGGTGCCTTCGCCCTTCGTCAACAGTTCCTTCAAAGTCATGCCCATTTCGCTCTCTCCTTTTCACCGCGGCGCTGGCTGCGCCGTAAGTGATATCGTATCATAAGTTTTGCCGCTGCGGGATGGTTCAAATCACCAGGCCGCCGTTCACACCAAACACCTGCCCGGTGATGTAACCGGCGCTTTCGCCTGCCAGGAACACCAGCAGCTGCGCCACCTCGTCCGCGCTGCCCAGGCGGCCCACGGGGGTCTCCTCGGCCAGCGCAGCCTTATCCTCTGCCGTAAAGGCAGCCATCATATCGGTGTCGATGACACCCGGAGCCACGCAGTTCACGGTGATGCCGCTGGGCCCCTCCTCTTTGGCAAGGGCCTTGGTCAGGCCGATCAGGCCCGCCTTGGCAGCGGAGTAATGCACCTCGCAGCTGCCGCCGGTCTGGCCCCACATACTGCTCACGGTCAGGATGCGGCCCGCCTTGCGGCGGATCATGCCCGGCAGGGCCAGCTGGCACAGGTGGAACGCGCCGCTCAGGTTCACGTCCAGCATGTGCTGCCACTCCTCCGGGGTGATATCGGTGAACAGCTTCTGCTGGGCAATGCCCGCGTTGCTCACCAGCACATCCACATGGCCCACGGCCTGCTCCACGGTGTGGAACGCCACCTCACAGCTGGCGCGGGAGGCCACGTCGCACTGGACCGCCAGCAGGCCCGGCAGCTCCTTTTCCAGCGCCGCCGCCGCCTCGGCGTTGGTGTGGTAGAACACTGCCACCCGGTAGCCCGCCGCATAGAATGCGCGGGCTGCTGCTGCGCCGATGCCCCGGTCGCCGCCCGAGATCAGCACGCAGCGCCCATTGGCCGCAGGGACTGCCGGTTCCGGCACAGGCTCCACCGGCGGTTCCGTTTCTGCGGCCGGTTCCGGCGCAGCTTCCTGCACCGGCTCCTGTTCCGGCTCAGGGGCCCGGGATGCCTCGTCCTCATCGCTCAGGTCAAAGGTCAATTCAAATTCATCATCGTACAAGAGTCAGCCCTCCTGCCGTTTGTTCTCTGCCTGCAAAAAAATCCCGCAGGCAGGAAGGTCCCGCCCTCCACCGCACCCATGGGCTGCGCTCTGCTCCTCTTTCCGGTCAAGGCCGGTCCTGCGGCGAGCCCGCTGGTCTGTGCGAGTGGTTTCGACAAGTTACCATTAAATAATATAACACAATTCGGCGAAAAAAGAAAGTGGGAACCGCCGTCTTTTCACGCAGTTCCCACTTTTTTTCACAGTCTCAGGGGGTCACGGGCGGTTTCCAGCGGGGCTTTGCGGCCCGCTGCTCCCGCAGCCGGAGGAAAAACGCCTGCAGCAGCGCCTGCGCCTCCTCCGCCCGCAGGCCGCGTTCCACCACCGGATGGTGGTTGAAGGGCAGGGCGAACAGGTCGGTCACGCTGCCGCAGCACCCGGCCTTGGTATCCGCCGCGCCGTACACCACCCGCCTGATCCGGCTGTTGATGATGCCGCCGCTGCACATGGGGCAGGGCTCCAGCGTAACGAACAGCTCACACTGCCACAGCCGCCAGCCGCCCAGCTTTTTGCAGGCCGCGTCGATGGCCAGCAGCTCGGCGTGGTGGAGGGCGTTTTTCTCGGTCTCGCGGGTGTTGTGGGCGGCGGCGATGATCTCGCCGTTCCGGGCCACCACCGCGCCCACGGGCACCTCGCCCAGCGCGGCGGCCCGTGCGGCCTCCTCCAGCGCCGCGCCCATCAGCTCATAGTCGGTCATCCCATTCCCCTTTCTGCCAGCGCCCGGGCCAGCACCAGCCCATTGTTCAGGATATGCAGCACCACCCCGGGTGCAGGACTGTCGGTCTGCTCTGCGGCCCACCCGAAAATGAGCCCCATGCCCAGCGCGTAGCACTTTTCGGTCAGCGTTCCGTGCAGGGCCGCAAAGAGCACAGCCTGGCAGAGGTTTGCCGGGTGCTCCCCCAGCGGCCGCAGCAGGCGCAGCAGCGCCCCCCGGAACACCAGCTCCTCGGCCAGCGGCAGCACCAGCAGGCTGCGCAGCGTGCCGGGCACGCCCTGCGGCAGCTCTGCCGCCCCGCCGGGGACCAGCACACACCAGACCGCCGCCAGCCCGGCCCAGGCCAGTGCCGCGATGCCTGCCGCCCGCAGGCGGCGGTTCTGTTCTGACATCTTCTCCGTCCCCTCTCCGTTTGGGGGTGCGCTGTTCCGCTGCTTCGGGCGCACAGCGCACCGTCCCGCAATGCCTGATGCCCATTGTATCATGTTCCGGCCCGTTTGTGCAAGAAAACGGAGCGGAATTGCGAAAATACGAAGAAATATTGATTCAAACAATTGACATTTTCCGTCGTCTCTGGTATATTCCTATACGACTTTTTGATTGATTTGGTCGGGTTATCCGTTCTTGGCCCCGTTGGAGGTATTACTATGATCCGCATTCTTACCGATTCCGCATCCGACATCCTGCCCGCTGAAGCCGAGCAGCTGGGCGTGACCGTCATCCCCCTGAACGTCACCCTGGAGGACGGCACCGTGCTCCGGGACGGCGTGGACATGACCCCCACCGTGTATTACGGCGTGATGGCCCGCTGCCACAAGCTGCCCACCACCAGCCAGCCCAGCCCCGAGCTGTTCCAGCGCTTCTTCCTTGAGGCGGCTGCCGCCGGGGACGAAGTGGTGGGCATCTTCCTGTCCCATGAGCTGTCCGGCACCTGCCAGTGCGCCCGGCTGGCCGCAGACATGGCCAATGTGGACAATGTCCTCTTTGTGGATTCCGAGAACGTCTGCCTGGGCGAGAGCCTGCTGGTGCGGCTGGCTGTTCAGCTGCGGGATGCCGGAAAGACTGCCGGGCAGATCGCCGCCACCCTCGAGCACGCCAAGGAGCATCTGCATCTGGTGGCTGTCATCGACGACCTGAAGTATCTGCGCAAGGGCGGCCGTCTGCCCGCCGCCGTGGCCGTGGCCGGCGGGATGCTGGGCATCAAGCCCCTCATCACCATCAAGGAGGGCAAGGTCGTTATGGCGGGCAAGGCCCGGGGCCTGCCCGGCGCTTACGTTGCCCTGTTCAAGAAGATCGAGGAGCTGGGCGGCATCAGCACCTGCGCCGACGCGCTGGCCGGTTACACCCTCGCCCCCCGCGAGGTGCAGCCCATCCAGACCTACCTGCAGGAGAATCTGGGCCGGAACGAGGCCCTTGTGCGCCAGATCGGCTGTGTCATCGGCACCCACGCCGGCCCCGGTGCGTTCGGCCTGGCCTTCCTCGATGAGGGCTTCACTTTCTGATCTTACCCAATCAAAAAAAGAGGAACTGCTTTCCCGGCAGTTCCTCTTTTTTTTTGTTGGTTCATTCGTGTCCGATCTTCGACCAGTCGATCTCTTCGGCATCTACAAAGCCGCTGTCCTTCGCTTCCTCCAGCTGCTTTGCTTCCTCTGTGGTCAGCTTGGTGAAATCCGGGTCCCATGCCAGTACCAGCTTTTTGATCAGCTCGTAGGCAAGGTTCTTGTCCGGGTCCGGCAGCATATCGATCATGTGTGCTGCATTCATTGCAATTTCAGACATCCTGCCACCTCCTTATTTATAGATATCGCCACGATTCCCGATCTCCAGCACCAATAGAATCTCCAGCGCGTTTTCCTCTCCGTACCGGTAAAGCACGCGCCAGCTTCCGACCCGGAGCCGCATTGTTCCATCCTTCAGTCCCTGCATCACCTTGATATCACCTGCTGGCGGTTTCAGGGTCAGCCCCTCAATGCCTGCAACGATGCGAAGCACGGACCTTTTGTCCAGCTTATTCAGGAACTTCATGGCGTTCTTCGAGTAGCGGATCTTCATAACATCATCCTCAGCGCTCGTTTTTTCTGCGGGCCTCTGGCCCTATTATAGTCCATTCTCCTGCAAACGTCAATTGTTTTTTGCCGAAGATCCGTTCATTACAGCACCGCGTCCGAGACGATCTTGCCCAGCAGGAGCACGAGCACCACGAGCATCATGGGGCGGATGAATTTTGCGCCGTTCTTGAGGGCGAAGTGGGAGCCCAGCAGGTTGCCCACGATGCCGCTGATGGCACAGGGGATACCGATGGAGAACACCACCAGCCCGCTGGAAAGATACGTTACCAGGCTGGCGTAGTTGCTGGCAAGGTTCAGCACCTTGGCGTTGCCGCCCGCCGTGCGCAGGTCAAAGCCCATCAGGGTGGTGAAGGCGATGATGGCAAACGTCCCGGTGCCGGGGCCGAAGATCCCGTCGTACAGGCCGATGCCAAGGCCGATGGCGAGGGCCAGCGCAGCCTTTTTCGCGTTCATCGTGCCGTCGTCCCGGTTCTCGTCCGGCAGCTTCCGCCGCCAGAGGATGAGCACCGCCGCCATCGGCAGGATGATGAGCATCATGGTGCGCAGCAGCCTGATCGCTGAGCAGGAGCACGATGTGGGAGCCCAGTGCGCTGCCCACAAAGCTGCCCACAGCCGCCAGCAGGCCGACCCGGATGTTCATGGCTCCCTTCTGGAAGAACTGCGCCGTGGCAAAGGTGGTGCCGCAGGCCGCGCTGAATTTATTGGTGCCGTAGGTGTAATGCACCGGCAGGCCCGCAAACAGGTAGGCGGGCAGGCTGATCAGGCCGCCGCCGCCCGCCGCCGAGTCCACAAAGCCCGCAAACCCGGTCATCAGCATCAGAAACAGCAGCATTGGCAATGATAATGTAATTTCCATTCGTTTTACTTTCCAACTCTTTCGTTTACTTCAGATACAGCTTTCCCTCACATGCCAGGATCTGATCCAGGATCATCCGGGACACGCGGGCACTGTAGACCATGGCGGGGTGGTCGTTGTACTCGATGATGTCGTGGAACTCCTTGTTCATCAGAACGATCACATACTCGCCGTAGGGGGTGTGGATGATGCCGCCGTCGTTGCGGCAGGCGTTCATGCTGCCGCTCTTGCTGGCCACCCAGAGAAGCTCCGGCTCGCCGGTCTCCTCGCAGTCCAGATAGAACTGGGGGAAGTCGTGGGTCAGCATGGTATTGTAATGCTGCTGACGGAAGATGGCCAGCATCTCAGCGCTGGCCTCAGCGCTGACGAGCGTTCCCTTTGCCACCTGCGCAAACAGCGAGGCGTAGTCCCGGGGCGTCGTGGTGCCGAGGTCGTCGTAGCGGTCAAAGTGGAGGGGGTTGTGGAGCACGGTGTCCGCGAACCCCAGTTCCCGAATGCACCCATTGATGGTATCCAGCCCCAGATAATCGATGATCATGTTGGTGGCGATGTTGTCCGAGCAGATGATCATCATGGTAGCGGTATCCTTCACCTTGAGCTTTGCCCCCACGCCCAGAGCCCGGAGCATCCCGGAGCCGTCAACGAACTGGCTGGCCTCGTAGGTGATCTCCTCCTGCAGGTCAGCCCTGCCCCGGCTGGCCTGCAGATACAGCACCGCCAGAATGAACGCCTTGATGGTGGAGGCCGTCTCGAACTCCTCGTCGGCACCGATCTCCACCGTGCTGCCGCGCAGGTCGTCCACAAAAACGCTCATCCTGCCCTGATAGGAATAGAGCTCTGCGGCAATGCGCTTTTCCAATGTCATATTCTGATCCATCTGGAATCCCTCAACTTTTCTATACTTTCCGTTATACTTTATCCTTACCGTTAAGACATTATTATCGTTGATATCGTTGTTATCGTTGCTAACTTTTTCTTTTTCACCAACGTTATCAACGATTGCAACGATGATTTTGATACTAACGGTGATTACAGGTTGTTTTCAAAGAAACGCTGTGCGTTGCGGAAGAAGATGGCTTCCACCTCATCCTCGGTGAAGCCCTCTTTCCGCAGGGCATCGGCCAGCAGGGGCATTTTGGAGCAGTCGCTCAGTTCCAGCTTGCCGCCGATGCCGTCAAAGTCACTGCCCAGACCGATGATCTCAATGCCGCCCACCTGCTTGAAATGGGCCGCGTGCTTTGCCATCAGGGCCGTGGTGCTGCGGCACAGGTCGGGGCTGGGCTGGTCATCCAGAAAGCCCGCGCAGTAGTTCAGGCCCACCAGACCGCCTTTTTCCGCCATAACCCGGATCATCTCATCGGTCAGGTTGCGGCAGTGGGGCGCGAGGGCGCGGCAGTTGGAGTGGCTGGCCGCAAAGGGGCGGGTGCTGTGCTCCGCAATGTCCCAGAAGCCTTTATCGGACAGGTGGCTCACATCGGCAATGATGTGCAGGCGCTCCATCTCGGCCAGGAACTCGAAGCCCTTCTCCTTCAGGCCGGTCTCGGTGTTGGGCATACAGGGCCAGATGGGGCCGTTGCCGGGCACCACGTTGGGGCTGGCCAGCTCGTTTTCGTGGTTCCAGGTCAGGGTCATCATCCGCACGCCCAGCTCGTACATCCGGTGCAGCACGCCGATGCTGCCCTTGCAGCAGCCGCCCTCCTCAATGGTCAGCATTCCGCTGATCTTGCCCGCCTCGGCGTTTTTGCGGATATCCTCGGGGCGGTAGACAGGGGCGATCCTGTCGGAATACTGCTCCATCATCCGCTTGAACACGTCGATCTCCTCCAGCGCCGTCACCAGCGGGTCCGCGCCCGGGGTGGGGTCGGCCAGATTCACAAAGGCGGCAAAGCACTGGAGCATGTAGTCGCCCTTCTCCAGCTTTTCCAGATCGATGTGGCCGTTGTTGTGGGCAAAGGTCTGCCCGTCGCCCCGCATCTCCGCGCGCCGCAGCTCGCTCAGGGTGTCACAATGTAGATCAAAGACTTTCATCGTTCATGTCCTTTCTTAACAGCTTCTATGTTAAACCTCTCCGGGATGCCGCCCCTTCGCAGCAGCTGGCGGGGTTAACCCCCAGTCACGCTTCGCGTGCCAGCCCCCTAATAGTGGGGCCCTTGGCATGGCGGAAAGCCTTTCCTTTTGCCAAGGCCGCCCCTACTAGGCAACAACGACGACCGCCGCCAGCGGCGGAAACAGGGAGGAGTTGTTGGGGCAGCGGCCAGCAGGACACGAGTGCTTTGCACGATGTGGACGCTGGGTGCCGCAACCCGTACGGTGGCATTGCGAAGCAATGACGGTGGGGTTTCACCTTCAGAACACACTCCCCACCGCATACAGACTCTTGACCAGATCTTCCCGGTACAGCGGATCGGCGGGGTCAAGGCTGTTGATGACCACGCCGCCGCTGGCGGACGCGCCGGTGGAGTGGATGTAGCGGCCCTCGCCAAGGTAAAGGGCGATATGGCCGGGGAAATAGAGGGCATCGCCCCGCTTTTTGTCTGCAAAGGGGATCTGGTGCATGGGCCAGCCCTCCACGATCCTGGCATCCCGGTAGATGAGCACGCCGCACTGCATGTAGGCGCTGCTGACAAGGCCCGAGCAGTCAATGCCCCGGCCCGACTTGCCGCCCCAGCGGTACTCGGTGCCCAGATACTTTTTCGCCTGCGCGCAGACGGCATCCCGGAACGCTTCCTCGCTGCCGTCGTACCACGCCTGCAGTGCTTGCGGCACCAGCTCCCCGGCGGTAATATTCCGGGCCTCAGCCAGCGCGTCATCAAAGGCCAGCCCCTCCCGCTGGGAAAACACTGCGGTCATCTCAAACCGCACCGGCTCCAGCGCCACGTCCCGGACATAGCCGGTGCGGCCATCCAGCAGGGCCACCTTGGCCCAGCCGGTGTGGGCCTCGGCTTCCTCGGGCGGTTCGGGCAGGCGGCAGAGCAGGCAGCCCCGCTCCAGCTCCAGCATCCGCACCCCCTGCACCTTGGGCAGGCTGAGCACATCGGTGGCACGGCCCACCAGCACCAGCGGCTGGGGCAGATAGTCCCGCAGCGCATCCTCGCTGACAAATTTCAGCGCATCCCGCCGGACAAAGCCGTGGTAGCCGTAAAAGGTGACCACCTCGGCCACCTCCGGGGAGAGGGGCACTCCCTCGGCAGTCACGCCGCCGGGGGCGGTGCGCACCTGACAGGCCTGACCGTACAGGCCCTCGTCCCCGATGGTGGAAACAAGGCCCGCCTCGCTCTGTTTGGTGGTCTGGGGCAGGTCGTAAATGGTCACGACAGGCCGGGCAAATATGGCGTATTGCATCATTCGGTTCCCTCCAACAAATGCAGCAGCTCCTCCGGCTTCATGCGCAGGATGGCACCATCCGCGCTGCCGGTGACGGTCTCGGCCAGATCCTGCTTGGCCTGCTGCAGCTCCACGATCTTTTCCTCAATGGTGTCCTGGGCGATGAGCTTGTACACCTGCACCGGGTTCTGCTGGCCGATGCGGTAGGCACGGTCGGTGGCCTGATTCTGAGCCGCCACGTTCCACCACGGGTCGTAGTGGATGACGATATCGGCGGCGGTCAGGTTCAGGCCGGTGCCGCCGGCCCGCAGGGAGATCAGGAATACGCTGGCCTCCCCGCCGTTGAAGCGGCGCACCAGCTCGGCACGCACCGGCTTGGGGGTGGAACCCTGCAGGGTGAAGTGGCTCACGCCCTCCGCGTCCAGCCGCTTTGCCAGCAGCTCGAGCATGGAGGTGAACTGGCTGAACAGCAGGATGCGGTGCCCACTCTCCACGGCACTGGTGACCAGCTCGATGCAGGCGTCCAGCTTGGCGCTTCCGCCCTCCCAGTTGTCGGCGATGAGGTGCGGGTCGCAGCAGATCTCCCGCAGCCGCATGAGGACGGCGAACACTGCCATCTTGTCCTCGGGCTTGGCGGCCCGCAGCTTCTCCCGGGCATCCACCACGGCGGCAAGGTAGAGCTTGCGCTGCTCTTCCTCCAGCTCGATGCGGTAGACGTTCTCGGTCTTGGGGGGCAGTTCCTTCAGCACGTCCGCTTTCATCCGGCGGAGGATGAAAGGGCCGGTCAGTTGGTTCAGCCGCCGCACCGCCGCCGGGTCGTTTTCCTGCGTGATGGGCTTTTCGAACCGGCTGCAAAAGCTTTTATAGGGCGGCAGATAACCCGGCATCAGGAAAGAGAAGATGCTCCAAAGCTCGCCCAGCCGGTTTTCCACCGGGGTGCCGGTCAGCGCAAAGCGGACCCGGCTGTTCACCCCCCGCACACGGCCTTGTATTTCTGGGTGGTGTGGTTCTTGATGGCCTGAGCCTCGTCGAGGATACAGGCGTAGAATTTCTGGTTCTCGTAGAGGGCCTCGTCGCGGCGGAGCAGGTCGTAGCTGGTCACCACCACGTCGGCCCCGTCCCACTGCTCGGCCAGCTGGGCCCGGTGGGCGGCATCCCCGTCCACCATAACGCAGTTCAGCTCCGGCGTGAACTTTTGGCATTCCTCGGCCCAGTTCAGCACCAGCGAGGCCGGGCAGACGATGAGGCTGGGCAGGGGGTTCCCGCCCTGCTCCCGGAGTGCCAGCAGATAGCTGAGCACCTGCACCGTCTTGCCCAGACCCATATCATCCGCAAGGATGCCGCCCATACCGTAGCCATCCAGCGTGCGGAGCCAGCGGTAGCCGTCCCGCTGGTATTTTCGCAATACTTTTTGTAAGGATGCAGGCGGAGTATACTCACTGTCTTTCACCGCATGGAAGCTCCGGCTGATCCGCCGGAACGCGTCGTCCCGGTTGAAGCGGATGCCGTTCTGGCCCGAAAGCGCCCAGTCCAGACTGGGGGCCCGGTACAGGGGCAGCCGGGCGTGGGCCTGGCCCAGTTTGGCCCCGGAAAGCTCCAGCGTCTCGTTCAGCTCGTCCAGCACCTCCATGGAATCGTCCAGCCGGAGCAGACGGCCATCGCGCAGGCGGTGGTAGCGCTTTTTTCTGGTGGAGCGATCTCAGCAGGGCTTTCAGCTCCCCCACCGGGAACTCCCCGTGTCCACCTCAAGGTCGAGCACGCTGCCGTGCACCGACACCCCCACCGAGATCTTCGGCGGTGCGGCCTGCATACTGCGGAAAGCATCGGTCAGGTAGACCTCGCCCTCGGCCAGCAGGGCCGGGATGCCCTCATCGAGGAAGCGGTAGACTTCATCCTCCTCATAGGCATCGTAGTGGGCGGCAAGGCCGTTGCCCATGGTGTCTGGCCCCGGCTCCAGATACCGCCCCAGCAGCCGCCCGGCCCGCTGTTCGGCGCGGGCATCCCGCAGCAGACCGGCAGGCCCCGGTTCCTCCGGTGTGACGCGGTCCTCGCCGTACAGAAATTCAAGGTGCGCCCGCACCGTTTCCCGCGTGGGCGCGTCAAGGTAAAACTGCACCACCGGCTCCAGCGGGATCTGATTCAGCAGCAGGCGTTCGGGGTCCTCAATGGTCACCCTGCTGCCCAGCTCCGGCAGGACGTAACTGCAAAAGGCGGTGGCATCCCCGGTGGTAAAGAACAGGCTCTTGCCGCACAGCGCCTCAAGGGCGGGCCGCATCCGGACGCTTTCGGCTCGGTCCAGCTGCCAAATCGTATCCTCACTGTATAAATAGTCGTTGTCTAAACCCGTTTTCCATCCCAACGCGGGGGTCACGGACACCTCCACGCCGCCCCGGCGCTTTTCCACCCGCATGGTCAGGGCCGGGATGCCGGTCTTGAGGGTGTAGCCGCCCAGATTGCCGGTGGGGGCATAGAGGGCCACCAGACCGTCAAAGATCTCGCCGTTCAGCGGGATGCCCCCCGCAGGCCCGCTGCGGGGCGCATTGCCGTAGCTGCGCAGGGCCGCCTCGGCTCCTTCCTTTGCGCTGAGCTGCCGCCGCAGCAGGCGGAGGAGCTGCTGTGCCTCCGGGGCAAAGGCCTCCCAGCTGTGCTGGAATTCCAGCGCCTTGCCGTAACTGATGAAACCGTGCTTCTCCACGGCCCGCAGCAGGTCCGGGATGCTCTTTACCACATACTGCCGCCCGCCGTCTGCCGAGATGCGCAGCCGCAGCCAGGGGCAGCTCCCCAGGCAGCAGGGTCAGCTCCGGTTCCAGCTCTGCGGCGTGGGGGCGCAGCTCCGCGTGGCCGGTCCCGCCGTCCACCTCGGCCAGTGCTCCCTCCTGATAGGCCCGGAGCAGCCGCCGTGCCTCGTAGTCGGATTCCGGTTCCTCGCCCCGCCACTTCTTGCCGAACAGCATTTCCAAGCTGGAGGCATAGCTGTCCCTGCGGGGCGGCTCCTCAGGCTGGGGCGTTTGCAGGTTGGCCGTGCCCCGCACCACGCCCGGGATGCTCTCCGGGCTCTCCGAGGGCTTTTGCGGCGCTCTGCCGGAAAGGCCCTGCCTCTCGCTGTCCCACATCAGCAGCGCGCCGATGTGCTTGCAGCAGGGTCCCTCGCCGTTTTCGTTGTAAGGGCAGGAGCAGCTGGCGCTGACAAAGCTGCCATTTTCCCGCAGCCAGACCTGGGTCTGGTACAGGCTCCGCCCGCCGCCGCGCACGTCGGCGCTCAGGTGGCGCACGCCGTTCCCGGCCACTTCGCAGTTCAGATCCTGTATCCGGTCCGTGTAGGCCTTGGCCCGCGCGAATACCGTGCCGCCCAGCAGGTAGCGGATCTCTTCCATGTCCATCCGGGGTCTCCCTCCCTCTGCAATGCTCTATTGGTTAAGCATACCGCACCGGCGGGCGGGATGCAAGGGGTGCCGGGAAAAAAGTTCCGGAAAGCACAGAAGCGCCTCATCCGGGAGAGGATGAAGCGCTTCTGTACTTTGGGAATTTTGGAACACTCAGCCCGCATTGCGGTTTACAGGCCAAGTGGGGGGTTGGTTTAGGGCTGCTCAGGCATTCTGCTTGAGCTCCTGTGCTTTCTGCCATGCATTCAGCACATCGATCTTGCTTACGGCGTTGTCGGGATAGAATTTCATCTCTTCCGGAGCCGTGCCCTCATCGTTCAGGTCAGGGATAAGCTCGTTTTCCATGGCCCAGCGGGCGGCGTGCTGCAGGTCCATATCCCGCTCTTCCTGCCCTACATCGGGGTAGAGCAGTTCGGATTCGGGCATGGGCTTGCCTGCATCCTCCCACAGCATCATGGCAAGGGCGCTGCGGTTGCTGGGGAAGTAGGGCAGAGCCATCAGCTTGCCTGCAAATTCAGCGCCCAGAGAATAGGCCTGATAGCCCAGCACTGCACCGCCCACAACAACAGTAGTGCCGATCACGATGGGGCCAACGATATCGGGCTCGTCATCTTCAATGGTGGCATCCTGTGTCATGGCTTTCAGGGTCACGGCCTTTGCAGGCATCACAAAGGCAAAGCTTTCCTTATCCTGATAAGCGTTCGGATCATCCAGGCCAGTGATATCCCAGTGGCCAAATTTCAGACCGCTGTCTGCAAAAGCATCCTTATCAAATGCAACACTCACCGTTGCACCCCTCGGGGACATGAAAGGAACCGTCCTCGTTGGCATTCTTTTTTTTAACGATTTCGGTGATATCCTCGGGGTCAGCACCATTCTTGCCGGGCACTGTTACGCTGGTGATAACGCCGTCCTTCAAGGTCAGGATGGGCATTTTCAGACACAACAAAGTCCTTCTCGTCCTTTGCCAGTTCCTTCTTATCCTGCTTGACAGCAGCGGTCAGGGTCTGCTTGCCGGTTTCCTGGGGAGTAATGCGGAACGTATATTGTTCTTTTACTTTGCTCAGATCAATGGGCAGGCCGCCTTCCGGCATGGGCTTGTACTCACCGTTTTGTTGTCCTGATACTCGATCTCGCTGTTCTTGTCGCCAAAGTCGATGAATGCCTCACCCAGATTGGCATCGTCATTGGGGGTAACCTTTACGGTAAAGTCCTTGCTTTCGCCTTCCTTGATGACGGCATTCTCCAGGCCCTCAATGGTCACAGTGGTGTGAACACGGCCTGCAACGGTATAGTCCTTGTCCGCTGTGCCCAGCTTCACATCATCCCGCACCACAGCAGCGGTCAGCTTCTGTTCTCCGGCATCTTTCGGCGTAATGCGGAATTCATAATTTTTGTTGTTACCGCTCAGATCGACTTCTCGACCGTCCTTCGGCATGGGCTGATACGCACCGTTTTTGTCCTTATACTCGATCTCGCTGTTCTTGTCGCCAAAGGTCAGGATACCGGTACCGGTGCTGTTCTCATGGGTAAGGGTCACGGTAAACTCTGCCGGGTCTTCTGCTTTGATCTCACCCTTCAGACCGTTGATGGTCACGCCGACTTTCTTGGAAAGCGCAGCAGCGATATTCCTTGCCATCCGCGGTCTTTTTTTGTAGCCTACCAGATAATCCTCATTCGCACTCGTCAGGTTCAGATCCTTCTGATAATTTGTTTCTGTATCTTTGGTCAGCTGACGGCCATCACTGGGGTCGGCACACTCAATCGTCACTTGACCGGTGTAGTTCTGGGCCACATCAATTTGTCGATTTTTTTGAAGATAAACATTGCAGACGGTATCATCAAAAGTTGCATTATTCAGCTGAACGCGGCAAGGAGACACTCTGCTGTCATTGTTTCGCTCATAAATGTCATACTTTGCCCCCCTTGAACGTGCCGTCATTTACAATGGCTTCGCCCCGTTCAACGATGCGAAGTGCGCTGCGCTCCGAACCCCGGAAATATCAATAGTACCCGAATTAAAAAACAGTTGACCGTGGCCAACAACAACTGCATCCAACGTACCTCCTATGCTTTGGAGGGTGGTGTCCCCGTCAATCGTCAACGTTTCGGCACCCTCACACCATGAAACCACAACAATTGGCCACCAACAAACTTGCTTCCGTTAATTTTTATGTTGCTTCTCTTTGGCCCTTTGGTTCCGTAGCAGCCAAGAGCCGCGACGGCATAATCGGTGGATATTGATTTGTAGGTTCCACCTGTAATCGTAAGGTCGATAGCATCATCGTTTTCAGGGTATCCCTCCATAGCATGTCCCACATCGGATGTATATTCTCCATCTTCAATGGTAATCGTTCCACAAACCAGCTCAAGTGCGTTTCCTTCCAGCGCATGTACAGTAACATGATCCAAATCCAGCGTACCATTTGTAGTACGGCATACGATGCCTCCTTCATAAGCACCGCTCTCATATTGCTTTGTAATCTCGGAATTTTTGATAACAGCACTATCACAGTCAAGAGAAACCCAAATGGCGGTGAATTTCGATTCAATCGTAACATTTTCTACCTGATTACTGCCATTCGCGAGAGTGAAAGCGGAGGAATAAGGATTTCGAACATTGCAAATATATTTTCCACGGTTTACAGTGAGGTTTTCACCCTTATTCAAAATCACACTGCCACCGTTAACAGTAACAGGATATTGAGCATCGTCATTAATAGTTACACTGTCGGCTTTTTTCGATCGTGATAAAATAAAAATTGTTAACATTATCCGGAACGTCTACTGTCACATTTCCGGTTACATTGATCTCCACAGAACCTTCCGTATTGATCGTGATTCCTTGATCGTATGTTCCGTTCAGTTGATACGTTCCGGCCTCCCTAATGGTCGTACCACCTGCGATTCTGTCGTCAATGTTCTCCTCCGCAAATGCCGACACTGCCCCCGCAGGCAGGAATGTCAGCATCATACTGAATGCCAGTAAGAGGCTGATGAGCCGTTTTTTCATAAAAATCCTCCTTTGTCAGTCATTAATACTCCCAGTTTCTCTATGGAAAGCGCCTGGACAAAAAGAAAAAAGCGCCGCACCAGCCAAATGGCTGGTACAACGCTTTGCGTTTTGTACTTTAGGGGGTGCGGCCCATACTGGGCCTTCCGCCTTGCGTCACAGCCTTCCGACTGGTTTGCCGATCTTTCTGTTTTGCTGACGAGGTGCTTCTCGCACCTTATCATACCCCCCCTATAAAAAAAATCAAGAGGTCTGGGCGAGGTTTGTAGACACTCACAAATTCATGGGATTTTTTAGGGCGTTTTTACGAAAGAGTGCACGCATAACAAAAACAAACCCCCAAGGAATTTCTTCCTCAGGGGTTTCATC
>VOFJ01003679.1_pt1 | contig 42136 bp, 70 predicted proteins | sample 5384081 | NCBI WGS metagenome assembly VOFJ01 (sample SAMN12384729, study PRJNA508395) | human gut metagenome | isolation source: healthy gut I | host: Homo sapiens
TGTTGTGCTTCGTTCCAGTTACATGTGCTGCAAGGGGATTTCCTTTGTGGATGCCTATAAACTACAAGAACCGGGGCTTCCGGAAAAAGCGGAACTGGAGAACCAAGCCTGGATCATCCGTCCCGAAACAGCGATACGTGTAAGAGGTGCCGAACATATTGATTTCAAGCATTGCACGTTTCGTCATTTATCATCCACCGGACTGGATTATGAATGGGCAGTCACAGCATCGAGCGTCGAAGATTGTCAATTTACGGATATTGGAGGAACGGCTTTACTAGTCGGTGCATTTCCGGACGGAGGATTTGAGACGCACATCCCTTTTTATTCCTGCTGACGTACGGGAATTATGTTCCCATATTACTATCAGAAACAATTTCATAAGTAATGTGACTAATGAGGACTGGGGATGTGTAGGTATCGGCGCCGGATATGTCAGAAACATGGATGTTTCTCATAATGAAGTCTGCCATCTGAACTATTCAGGGATTTGTGTAGGCTGGGGATGGACATCGCTGGAGAGCGGAATGTAGTAACAACCGGATAGAAGCAAACTATGTACATCACTTTGCCCGTCGGCTATACGATGCAGGCGGTCTGTATACTCTTTTCCAACCAGCCGGGTTCCGTCATGCGTAATAACCGGATCGAACATTTAATCGAGGCACCCTACGCTACGAATGACCGGGCTTTTTATATCTATCTGGATGAAGCTACGGACGGATATACAATGGAAAACAACTGGTGTCCCACTGAACGTTTTGATTCGAACCGCCCCGGGAAAAGAACGTGTGGAAGAATAACGCCTCAAGTGGCGGACAGTATTAAATACAAAAGCTGGAAGAATAAAGCAAGATTGAAACAAATCAATGGATTAACATAGTCATCAATGTACTAGTATAGCAATCAATAAACTAGTGTAATAATCATTAGAACTAGACTAGTATGGTAATCATTCAAACTAATCTGATAATTATAGTAATCAATAAACGATATTTAATCAATAAAATAGATGAAACCAACGAACTATCACTTATTTGATTTCCTTGATTTCGATACCGAGTTATCAAGGAATGAGTCGCTTTGGAAAGCATACAAGCCAACGGCTGTTTATGAAAAAGGAAGGAGATATTTACGTAACAGTTCCCTTTCAGAAGCAAAAGCTGGCTAACGATATGATGGCGGATACCGATGTTCCCCAGGAGGAATATATGTTAATCATCCGTCAGTATAACATCGGTATCACCCGCCTGTTTCTTGGCTTCGGCGATTATGTGCTGACAGATGAGTCGGAAATGCTACAATTCAGTGACCGGATTCAGAAAGTGCCCCCCTGTTTATAAAAGAACAAAAGGAAAATGGATTCTTTCGACGGAGGACGGAACGAAGCGTGCCGTTATCAATGTGGAAGAGCCTCTATTAGACCGATGGAGCGAATTGCTTTTCCGACCCTCAAGAAACGCTTGATATCACTTTATACCCTGATGGAAAGCGTGAAATCCGCTTGTCAGCCTACGACCATTTTTCGCCTCCCCGCTACGATGCGTTACCTGTTGCTTTTTGCAAACGCGACGGTCGGAAAGAACGTGCAACGCTTTCTTTTGAATGTAAGCCCGATGAATGTTTTGCCGGAACCGGAGAACGTTTCTTTAAAATGGACTTAAGCGGACATACTTTCTTCCTGAAAAACCAAGATGGGCAAGGAGTCAATAACCGGCGTACTTATAAGAATATCCCCTTCTATCTATCCAGCCGAATGTACGGAACATTCTACCACACATGTGCCCATAGCAAAAGCTTGCTCTCACTGGCCGGACATTCCACCCGTTCCGTCCAGTTTCTAAGCGACCAGGCATTGCTGGATGTATTTGTGATAGGCGGTGATACGATGGAAGATATTCTTCGCGGTTATCGTGACCTGACCGGCTATCCGTCTATGCCTCCTCTTTGGAGTTTTGGCGTTTGGATGAGCCGTATGACTTATTTCAGTGCCGATGAAGTGATAGACGAAATATGCGACCCGCATGCGTGCCGAACACTATCCCTGTGACGTAATTCATCTGGATACGGGCTGGTTCCGTACCGATTGGCTCTGCGAATGGAAATTCAATGAAGAACGGTTCCCCGATCCGAAAGGATTCATCGGGGTTGAAAAGAACGGCTATCGTGTCTCTTTTATGGCAACTTCCATACGTTGCAGAAAATGCAGAGCAGATTGATGAAGCCAGAGCCAATGATTATATAGCCCCATTGACCAAACAACAAGCGACCGATGGTTCCAACTTCTCCGCCCTGGATTATGCCGGAACAATCGACTTTACTTATCCGAAAGCAACCGAATGGTACAAAGGACTATTGAAAACAACTCCTGGATATGGGAGTAACCTGTATCAAAACCGATTTCGGTGAAAACATTCACATGGACGCCCTCTATAAAGGTATGAAGCCGGAATTGTTAAACAACCTGTATGCCCTGCTTTATCAAAAAAAGGCCGCTTACGAAAATTACGAAAGAAGTGACAGGTGACGGCATAGTCTGGGCACGTTCCGCATGGGCGGGATGCCAGCGTTATCCTTTGCATTGGGGAGGCGATTCATGCAGTTCTTGGGATGGAATGGCAGGTTCTCTGAAAGGTGGTCTACATTTCGGCCTGTCGGGATTTCTTTTTGGAGCCATGATGTTCCCGGCTTCCATACATTGCCCAATTTTATGAAACTCGGTAGTAGCAGATGATGTGTACATGCGTTGGACCCAATTCGGCGTATTCATCGCATATCCGTTATCACGGAACCAACAAGCGTGAACCCTGGCACTATCCGGTCATAGGCTCCGTTGGTGAAAAAAGTGGTGGAAAATTGCGTTATTCGCTCATTCCATACATCGTAGAACAAAAAGTAAACTAGCCATAGAAAGCGGCTATCCGGCACTCATTCTGCATCATCCGGAAGATAAACTTTGTTGGCATATAGATGATGAATACTATTTCGGCAATGATTTCCTTGGTAGCTCCGGTGATGAACAGCGAGAACCGTCGGGATATCTATCTTCCGAAGGAAAATGGGTGAACTTCTTTACGGGCGAACGTCTGGAAGGAGCATGCTGGCTGAAAGACGTATACGTTCCATTGGAAGAAATGCCCGTATATGTGCGTGCAAATGCCGTGATCCCCATCTATCCGGAAGACGTGGACTGTACGGATGAAATGGATTTAAGCAAAGAGCATAGCTCTACGTATAGATAATGATTATAAAGGATTTTGGAATAGATAAATAGAAATAACTCAAGTTTTTGTAAGTAGCCTGAAAGGCTTACATAATATAGCGCAGGGTGATACCTTACGCTATATACCAAGAGGCTTTCAACCTAATAAATTACTTCCGAAACTTGAGTAGAATAAATAAAAAATGGCAGAGTATGAAAACATGGAAGAGTAATTTAGAAGAAACAAAACAACGTTATATAAATTGGTGGAACCATAAAGGAATCATTCTCAATATGTGGGGAGCACTTCCAGGGAAGGAGTGCAACCACATGCAGAGATAATGCCTCCGCACCGGCAAAAGATTTGTCGCAAAAAATGGTTCGACCCTCAATGGGAGAGCTGAATATCTGGACTGGTACGTAGCGCACAGCAGTCTGAAAGCGGATATTCTTCCGGTTGCGAATACCCAACTGGGTCCCGGTTCTCTAGCTGCCATTTTAGGCGGAGTGTTTGAAGGCAGGGGAAGACACCATTTGGATTCATCCCAACCCGGATTTCACCGATGAAATAGTCTTTAACCCCGAACACCCGAACTGGATTCTTCATAAAGAACTCCTGAAAGCCTGCAAAGCGAAAGCCAACGGACACTACTTTGTCGGTATGCCCGACCTGATGGAAGGACTGGATGTTCTGGCCGCACTGAAAGGAACGGATAGGGTATTACTGGACACAGTGATGCAGCCCGAAATCTTGGAACAACAGATGCAGCAAATCAACGACATCTACTTCAAAGTATTTGATGATGAACTATACGACATCATCCGTGAAGGCGACGAGATGGCATTCTGTTATTTTCTCGTCCTGGGCTCCCGGAAAGATGAGTAAACTGCAAAGTGATATTTCGACCATGATTAGTCAGGATGATTATCGCCGGTTTGTGCAACCTTTTATTCGTGAACAATGTCAGAAGATTGATTATACCCTTTATCATCTGGATGGAGTGGGAGCTATGCATCACCTGCCTGCCTTGCTTGAAATTGAAGAATTGAATGCGATTCAATGGACTCCCGGAGTGGGCGAACCACAAGGAGGATCTCCCAAATGGTACGATCTGTATAAGAAGATTCTGGCAGGCGGAAAGAGCGTGATGGCTTGCTGGGTGACATTAGACGAACTAAAACCCCTATTGGATCATATCGGCGCGGACGGTGTACATTTGGAAATGGATTTCCATAACGAAAAGGAAGTGGAACAGGCCATGCGGATTGTTGAAGAATATACCGGTTCTTCTACCGCTGTAAATACCTCAATGAACATCAACAGGATGCCGACTTGGCAACTACCGGACAGGAACGTATTTGTATACGGGAAGAACAACACCAGCAAGAGGATAAACTGAAACCTCTGTATGAAGCCATTGTTGCCGGGAAACTGGAACCTGCGGTTGAAATCACCCGGCAAGCCATTGCGGAAGGAATAGCACCCCCAATGATTATCAATAATTATATGATTAAAGCAATGGGCGAAGTGGGACAACGTTTCCAGGAGGGAAAGGCTTTTGTTCCCCAACTGTTGATGGCAGGACGTGCCATGAAAGGGGCTTTGGAGCTACTGAAACCTTTATTGGCAGGAAGTGCTTCCACTACAATCGGTAAGATTGTCATCGGTACAGTGAAAGGAGATCTCCATGATATTGGTAAAAACCTGGTGGCTTCCATGCTGGAGGGGTGCGGCTTTGAAGTCATAAATATTGGTATTGATGTGACTTGTGACAAGTTTGTGGAAAGCTGTGAAGGAAAACCATGCTGACATCTTGTGCATGAGCGCATTGTTGACTACTACCATGACGTATATGAAAGAGGTTATTCAGGCATTGGAAGAGCAATGGTATTCGTAATCAGGTGAAAGTGATGATTGGCGGAGCACCCGTCAGTCAGGGGTTTGCTGACGAAATCGGTGCGGACGGATATAGTGATAATGCGAATACAGCCGTAGCAGTTGCCAAAGAACTGATTGGAAATAAAAAAAATAGAATAAAAAGGCACGGATTACACGGATCAACACGGCTCTTAATTACATAGCCTATTAAAACTGTGAAATCCATGTAATCCTTGCCTAAAGAAAATTAGATTTAAACTTACGTTACTTATTTAATACTTGAATTATGCATGTGAAATTCTTAGAGACATTAGATTGGAGTATTCTGATTGCCTACTTCCTTATTTTGATAGCTATTGGTATATGGGCAAGTTCTAAACGAAAAAAAGGGGAGTAGTCTTTTCCTTGCGGAGAATTCGCTGAAGTGGTATCATATCGGCTTCTCCATGTGGGGGACGAATGTGGGACCTTCCATGTTGATAGCTTCCGCAAGTGCCGGATTTACTACCGGTATTGTTTCGGGGAATTATGCCTGGTATGCATTTGTCTTTATATGTCTGCTTGCTTTTGTCTTTGCTCCCCCGATATTTGGGTAGTCGCATCACGACATTGCCCGAATTTATGGGAAAACGTTTCGGACAATCTACCCGTAACATCCTTGCCTGGTATACCATTATTACCATTCTTATTTCATGGCTTGCATTGACTTTATTTGCCGGTGGAGTCCTGATCCGTCAGGTCTTCGATATTCCTATGTGGCAATCGGCATTGCTGTTACTTGTCATCTCCGCTTTCTTCACGATGCTCGGCGGACTGAAAGGCGAAGTACTACACGAATGTATATCAAATGATACTGTTGATTGTAGTATCAGCCACACTGGCTATCATGGGAATCTATAAAGTAGGTGGTGTAGGAGCACTGGTGGATGCCGTTCCGGCTGATTACTGGAATCTTTTCCATCCAAATGATGACCCGGCTTTTCCTTGGCTACCTATTATCCTGGGTTATCCTATTATGGGAGTTTGGTTTTGGTGTACGGATCAGTCGATGGTGCAACCGGTTCTTGCTGCCAAGAATCTCAAAGAAGGACAGATGGGAACCAACTTTACCGGATGGTTGAAAATATTAGATGTACCTCTTTTTACATTCTTCCCGGCATTATCTGCCTCGCTTTATTTCCACAATTGGAAAATCCCGATGAGGCTTACATGACAATGGTGACTCATTTATTTCCGGTAGGGATGGTCGGTTTAGTACTAGCTGTGCTGACAGCAGCGTTGGTAAGTACTGTAGGCTCTGCATTGAATGCATTAAGTACGGTATTCACAATGGATATCTATGTGAAGAAAATCAGACCACAAGGCCAAGCAAAGAGAGATTATCAGGATGGGACAAGTGGTTACAGTAGTCGGTGCACTGATCTCTGTCATAATAACCATAGCAATCGATAGCATTAAGGGGCTGAATCTATTTAATGTTTTCCAGTCTGAATTGGGATTTATAGCTCCTCCGATGGCAGCCGTATTCCTCTTTTGCGTGTTCTGGAAACGCCCCACTACGCTGGCTGCTAATATGGCTCTGACATTGGGAACTGTGTTCAGTATCGGAGTGGGAATTTTGTATTTATGGGTATTTCGGCCGAACAATATAATGCATGCCTCATTTTATGCTGCTTTCTTTCTATTTATTCGTTATCATCGGAATAGGCATGATAGTAGTCAGCCTGTGGGATAAATCTCCGCAACTGGGGACCTTGAATATGGAAAAGATAGAGGACAAACCTGCACGAATTGTTCTTATCCTATGGGGATTACTTATTGTGACTATGATCGGGCTTTACATCTTCTTCAATGCCACTAGTTTTTATTCACTACAGAGGACGCAGAGATTATTATCTAATAATAAAAAGACTCCGTGTCTCTGCGTCCTCTGTGGTGAAACTATTTTCTACGAAAGCAATTTTCGTACGTACACAGCCCGCAAGTATATTCCAGCTTACGGACATGAGAACCCACTCCAATAATACCACTTACAGATTTGATGGGAATCATCAGGCTGGAATCTGTCAACTGAATACCACAGGGCGAAGCGACCGGAAATAAGGAGAATAGTTTTTGTTGTTCCGATACGTGCCATCCGCAATAACCGGGGCTGTATCTGTTAGTGTGCTTCCAACCTCTCTTTTCGATAAATGCAGCCAACTCCTCTTCCGTGCAATCAGCAGCCTTTTCTGCAATGATGCTCCCCAATGAGTCTGCTATATATACTTTCACCATGTCGTCCTCTTGCTGAAGCAGATGTTGAAACTCCTCAAATTCAACTCCGGCAGTTGCAGTAAAAAGGCAAAGGCTTCCGAACCCCGTAGTTGGCGGGCAATGGTTTTACCGATTGAGAGAACCGTATCTTTTACAGTCAGTGTTGCTTTTTTCAGTGTCAAGCAGTCCGTCAGTGAGGAAAAAAAAAACAGGGACGGAGGAGGGGGAGTGATACGGTCAAGTAACGTATTTATTTCTTCTATAACCATTCCATCCGGCATAGAATCTTTATATCCCATCGCCTCGTAAATATCAGATGATGGGATTTGCAGTTTTTGATAAGTAAAGGCTCCTGTTCAACCATTGGTGGATGCATTGAAATATATAGGTTGTTGTAATCCTGCGGACACAGAATTAAACTTGTGTTTTATTGAATTCTTCCAATGCAGTATAAAAATGCGTCTATATTAATAGAAGACGTATGTGGCGGAATATCACAACCACTTGACAATACGAAATTCGGATATGCACGGGTAGCCTCCAATAGTTGCAAAGTCGCTTCCTTCATAGTCTCCGGACCTGCCATCTTGAAAAGGCTCACCGGATCCAGATTTCCCATTGCCAGTGCATCGGTCGGAACCTCTTTCAACGCTTCCTCCATCTTAATTTTTATTCCCGAAGTGGTAAACGGCTGCACCGGTATAAACCATCGCTTGCGTGCAATATCCCTGTGTTTCCGCAATTATGAAGTACTACGGCAAAGTGATCATCCTGTACCTTCTCTACTATTTCTTTCACAAATAAAAGAAGAATATTGCAGGCAATCTTCGTTGGATAACAATCCCGCAGCAGGTTCAGCCATGATTACACCGTTCACACCGGTTGCTTTCAATGCCATACAATAGCGGGTGATGAAATCACTGCATTTTCTTAACAACGTATTGGCTGCTTCGGGATTGATATAAATCAGCATCATGATTTCCGACATATCATACAAACGTCCGGCCAGCGAATAAGGACCGATGCAACCGGCAAAAACCGGGCGGTCTGTAATATTTCTGGCTGTCAGCATATTCGCTTTAAGATATTCCGGGATTCTTCCTTTGTTTAATGCCGGAATCTCCAGTTTCTCAATAGCTGCCTCGTCTGCCAGTACACGACCGGATACCACTGGGCACCTCACTTTCCGGAAAGATAATCTCTGCCCCGAAAGTTTTTCCGCTTCTACCGTCAGATCCATGATGACGGTTGCGCCGCCGGGTACTTGCCACAAAGAGCCTTGATTGCCTCATAATGAACCTGCCCGTTTGTCACTGCATCATGCACCGTTTTCCCGATAAACTCGATACCCGGATGTGTCATGATCGGAATTGCAATCGTTTCCTTTACGTTGGATCGTTTGGCTGATCCATTCTTTCATATTCAGTCTACCCATAATTTTAGTTTTTAATATCGTCTTGTAATAAAGACGAAGTTACCCTCTTTTGTAATCTCGTATATGATAAAAATCTGATACCGGATAAAAATAAAGCTGCTCTTCTTTCTGAAGGGCAGCTTTACACCTATTTGATTTATCTTCGAGCTTTATTTTACCGGAATCTTATCAATACGATTCTGATGACGGCCCCGTCAAATTTGGTAGAGAAGAACTCTGTCAATATCATGTCTCCGCTTCTTCAGTGCTGATGAAGCGTCCCGGCATCACGAGAATATTAGCGTCATTATGTTGACGGGCCAGATGTGCGATTCTCTGCATTCCAGCAAAGAGCAGCACGTATTCCCTTGATGCTTGTTCAGAGTCATGTTGATTCCGTTTCCGCTGCCGCAGATCGCAATACCGGGATAACATTCACCCGATTCTACTGCTAGGGCCAGCGGATGGGCATAGTCCGGATAATCTACGCTTGCGGCAGAGTTGGTTCCGAAATCTTTGTAAGCCCAGCCTTTTACTTCCAGCCAGCCGCGAACATATTCTTTTAGTTCAAAACCGGCGTGGTCGCATGCTAATCCAATTGTTTTCATTAAATCATTGCTTTTACCTGATTATATACGTTCTCGGCAGTAAATCCAAGTTTTTCATCCAATACTGTGTAAGGAGCAGAGAAACCGAAAGATTCCAATCCCCATACTTTGCCGTGGCAACCTACCAGACCTTGAAGAGTGACAGGCAAACCGGCAGTAAGACCGAATATCTTGGCATCAGCCGGAAGAACTGATTCCTGATATTCCTTAGACTGGCTGCGGAACAGACCTTCTGATGGTGCAGATACGATACGAACTTTTACGCCATCCTTGCGAAGCAACTCTGTACCGGCTACTAAAGTGGACACTTCAGAACCTGAAGCTACTAAAACTACATCAGGATTTTCGTCAGAACCGGCTACGATATAAGCACCCTTAGCTGCTTGTTCGTAATCTGTTCCTTCCGGTAAGTTGGCAATATTCTGGCGGGAGAAAATCAATCCTGTCGGAGTGGACATATTCTCCATTGCAAGTTTCCATGCGATAGTTGTTTCTTCTGCATCTGCCGGACGAAGTACCAACATAGAGTTGTGTCCCTTATGGTTTTTCAGTTTTTCCATCAGGCGGATTTGAGCTTCCTGTTCTACCGGTTCGTGAGTAGGACCGTCTTCGCCTACGCGGAAGGCATCGTGTGACCAGACGAACTTAACCGGTTGTTCCATCAGGGCAGCCATTCGGATAGCGGGTTTCATGTAGTCGGAGAATACGAAGAATGTACCGCAAGCTGCGATTACACCACCGTGAAGCGACATACCGATACAGATACAAGCCATTGATAATTCAGATACACCGGCCTGGAAGAATGCACCGCTGAAATCGCCCTTCTTGAAAGAATGAGTTTTCTTCAGGAAACCGTCGGTCTTGTCGGAGTTAGAAAGGTCGGCTGAAGCAACGATCATATTTTCTACCTGCATTGCAAGAGCACCCAGAACAGTTGCAGAAGCGGCACGAGTGGCAGTACCTGCTTTCTGTTCGATAGCGGCCCAATCTACTTTCGGAGCTTTGCCGGAGAAGAAGCTTCCAGTTTAGCTGCCAGTTCCGGATTGGCTTTGGTCCATTTGGCCTTCTTTGCATATCTTTCAGCTACGATTTTCTTTAATTCTGCTGCTCTCTTTGCATACAGTTCGGCTACTTCCGGGAAAATCCACGAACGGATTGACAGGATCGCCACCCAAATTCTTGATTGTATTTACATAGGCGTCGCCACCGAGTGGAGCGCCGTGTGTAGCACAGTTGGCTTCGTAGCTGCTACCGTCTGCTTTGCGTGCGCCTTTACCCATAACGGTTTTACCGATAATCAGAGTCGGGCGCTCTTTTTCTGCCTGTGCTTCTTTGATAGCTGCACGGATTTCGTCAGGATCGTTACCATTGATGCTGAGTACGTTCCATCCCCATGCTTCATATTTCATGGCAGTGTCTTCAACGGTTACATCTTTCGTTTCTGTAGAAAGCTGAATATCGTTGGAGTCGTAGAACATGATCAGGTTGTCCAGTCCCAATGCACCGGCAATGCGTCCGGCACCCTGAGAGATTTCTTCCTGAATACCACCATCGGAAATGTATGCGTAAATAGTCTGATTCATTACTTCATTGAAGCGTGCTTTCAGGAATTTAGCGGCGATAGCGGCACCTACAGCGAAAGTATGTCCTTGTCCCAGCGGACCGGAAGTATTTTCGATGCCACGCATGATGTCCACTTCCGGGTGTCCCGGAGTAGGGCTTCCCCATTGGCGGAATTCTTTTAGTTCGTCCAAAGTGAACTTACCTGTCAATGCCAATGTAGAATAGAGCATCGGAGACATATGACCCGGATCAAGGAAGAAACGGTCACGACCTTCCCAACGCGGATTTTCAGGATCGTATACTAGAAACTCAGAGAAGAGTACATTTACAAAGTCAGCACCACCCATGGCGCCACCCGGGTGACCGGAATTGGCTTTCTCAACCATTGAAGCAGCAAGAATACGGATGTTATCCGCTGCACGATTCATAAGTTTATTATCGTTCATATCTTTAATAATTAAAGATTTGCTAGTTCTGTCAATGTGCCAATTTTGGCATATTTCTCATAATGTTGGCAAAGATAGCTCTTTATGTGTAATTAACCATCCAAAAGAGCTATCTTTTTTGTAGGCTTTTTTAACAGCCTTCTTGTTTACAATACAGTAAGTATTTACTATTAGATTACTGTAACTCTAAAGTAACAATTGACTTAGCCGGTAGTTTTACCTTCATAATTCCTTTATTGATTTTTACCTCTTTGAAGGAAGCCGGTTTTACAATATTAGGTTTTTCGAAAGAGTTGTAATCAGTCAGATTAGCAGAAGTCAGGATTTCTCCAATCGCCTTTTTTTGGCATTTACGTCCGGAAGATTGACTGTGATTTCCTGTGCGTTGTCTGCATCTACGTTGGAGAGAGAAATATGGATCACTCCGTTCTTGTTCTTAGAAGCTGTTGCGCTGACCATGGGAACTGTACGGTTATCGCGTACGTTCATTTTCTCGCAAGTCAGGTCGAGTGGAAGATAGGTTGCATCCTGATGCACTTTGTACATCTTAAAGATATAATAAGTAGGAGTGAGCACCATTTCTTTGTCTTTTGTCAGAATCATCGATTGAAGTACGTTGACAATCTGTGCGATATTTTCGCCATCTTCAAGCGGTCTGTATATTTGTGGAATACATCAAGACTTAAAGAAGCCACGAAAGCATCACGCAACGTGTTTTGCTGATACAGATGTCCTTTGATGGTTCCCGGTTCTTCATCCCACCAGGTTCCCCATTCGTCCAGTAAGAGGGCGATTTTCTTGTCCTTGTCATATTTGTCCATGATGGTACAATGTTTCTTGAGTACATCTTCCACTTCCAGACATTTGCCCATCGTCCAGTAATAATCGTCTTTGTTGAATTGGGTTTCCGCACCTTTGCTGCCGCTCCATCCTGTAACTGTATAGTAGTGTAAGGATAGACCTTGCATCCGGTGTCCTACACGATTCATCAATACATCTGTCCATTTGTAGTCATAATCACTTGCGCCACTGGCAATCTTGAACAGACGGTTGCCGTCATAATTACGGCAATAAGTAGAATAACGACGATATAAGTCTGCATAATATTCAGGACGCATGCTGCCGCCGCATCCCCAGCTTTCATTTCCTACACCGAGATATTTTACTTTCCATGCCTTGTCTCGGCCATTCTTGCGACGCAGATTTGCCATTGGAGAATCACCGTCGGAAGTCATGTACTCCACCCATTTGGCGAGTTCTTCTACCGTGCCGCTACCTACATTTCCACTCACGTATGGTTCGCAACCCAGCATTTCACAAAGATTCAAAAACTCGTGTGTTCCGAAACTGTTATCTTCAATGGTACCGCCCCAGTTGTTGTTCACCATCTTCGGGCGGTTTTCTTTGGGACCGATACCGTCCATCCAGTGGTATTCATCGGCAAAGCATCCGCCCGGCCAGCGAAGAACGGGAACGGACAAGTCTTTCAGTGCATTGAATACATCTGTGCGGTATCCCTTGATATTAGGAATATCCGAGTTTTCGCCTACCCAAAGACCACCGTAGATACATGAACCCAGGTGTTCGGCAAATTGACCGTAGATTTCCTTCGGGATAATTTCTTTGCCTTGGTCGGCATGTACGGTTATGGTAGCACTCTTTTGTGCAGAAAGAGATACGGATGCTGCCAGAAAAGCCGTGCTGACTAATAGTTTTGCTTTCATAAATGGTATTTGTTTAAATGATTATATAGAAGTTTGATTTTTACGATGATCATTCTCTTGTTCTTACGGTTACTTCAGTAAGCGTACTTCATAAACGGCAGAGGTCCATTCTGTTCCGTCCGGCTTAAAAAGAATCTCGCAGCTTCCTACTTTTAATTTACGGGGCAGGAGATAACAGAGTCTGATAAAACCGTCTTTGTCGGCTTTGCTCACAGTGGGATGAACGGTCAGTTTTTCGTTATTCAGCAGGATCACTGCTTTGTTACGGTCTTCTTGCCGTACGGTGATCATAAGCTGGCTTGCTTCTTCTTTTTATTTTCAGGTTATAGCTGAACCAACCTTTAGCCCGGCGGAAATGACGGTCTTTGTGGGTTCCGGTTTCGGAAGCTTCATATTGAATGCTATGATCAGATTCCGGTTGCTGTTCACCGGGGAAGATCAGGTCAACTGTCCGGTTCGCCAGGTCGGTCGCTTTCTGTTCGGCTGTAGCCATTTCTTCCTGAATCGTTTTGAACTGTTCTTCACTGGCTTGGCGGAAGTAAACGGCATAACGGGAATTATGCAGGCGGAAAAACGGAATAAGCTCCAGTGATTTACTCTTTTTTTGTGCCGGATAAACGTTTCCATCATAACTAAAAAGCTAGTTTGCTTCCGCTCAGTTTGTGAAGAGAATGGCGGATAGAATCGGGATTCCCGATCAGCATCGGGACCTCCTGCAAAGGTGGTTGCCGGCCGTGGGCAATATGACCGCCGCGGCTGTCGTCTGCATAGATTCCGTCAAGGTTTTCTGTTCCTGTAGAAGTTGCAAGAACGATGGGACCGTATAAGAAAGCATAGTAATCTTTCTTGTCGGGAATCTGCTCCAGGCTGACCTTCATAGGCAGATGGAAGGTGATCATATCTCCTTTTTTCCACTTACGCCGGATTGGGAGGTACGTACTGGCTCCCGTCTGTATGTCAGAAAGGTGTTTCTTACCGTTGATGGTGATTTCATACCCTTTTGAGTTTCCTGCCCATTCCGGTATACGAATCATTAATGTCAGGTTCTTCTTAGCGGCTTTGTCTATTCGTAAGGTAACTTTTTCATCATCGGGGAAGAGAGTTTCCTGCGTTAATGTAACGCCTTGTTCTTTCCAGTTCAGTTGTGAAGGAATAAAAAGATTGACGTAAAGCGTATCTTGTTGATGCGCATAAATAAATTCACCATACTTGGTATGATTTTCCAAGCCTGAACCGACACAGCACCACATCGATGTTTCCGGTTGCGAGTATACCCGATAATGTCCGGGACGCATCGGAGTAAAGTAGACGAATCCGCCTTTATCCGGCTCTTGTGATGACAGGATATGATTGTAGAGTGCACGTTCATAATAATCTACATAACGTGGGTCCGGTTTGTTGGAGTTGTCAACGTCTCCGGAGTTCTGATAAAGCATTTTGGTCAGCCGGAGCATGTTGTAAGTATTGCAAGTCTCCGGTCCCTGAACGTCATTCAGCATGGACGTGAAGTTATCTGACGGATGGAAATGTTCGCGGACGCTATTTCCTCCGATGCAGACGGAACGGTGATTGACTACCGTGTTCCAGAAAAAACGGGCGGCATGATCCCATTCTGCTGCATGATTCCAGTCTTTGTCATTCTTTGAAACTTCGGCTACCCGTTTGTATCCGATTACTTTAGGAATTTGTGTGTTGGCATGCATTCCGTTTAACCTGTCTTCGTTTTTGATAAGCGGGTCGAGAATGACTTTATGAGAGAAACGGCGTGCCAGTTTCAGGTATTTCTTATCGCCTGTTATTTCCGCTACATCCGCAAACGTTTCATTTAAGCCGCCGTGTTCACTGCGGAGCATATCCTGCATTTGGTTGTCGCTAAGACCGGAAGTAATATCAATCATCCAGTCGTGGTAAGATCAATCAGCATCTGACGTGCCAGATCGCTGTGGGCATACAGGTAAGCGTCCCGCAGTCCGGCATACGTTTTGTGTATATTATAGAGGGGTACCCATTTGCCGTTTAAGCTGAAGCCTCCGGCACGAATGTCACCTGCTTTGATTTCTTTCCAAAGTTGGAGGCTACCGGGTGTTCCTCCGATAAATCCTGTGCCGACAGCTTGCTGTGCACGGTGTAGTTCGTTGAGCATATAGTTGAGACGGTGGTATATCGCCGTATCTCCGGTGGCGGCATACATCATGGAAAGTGCGGAAAGGTAATGTCCCCCGATGTGACCGTCCAGTCCTGTATTCTCCCAGTTGGTATAGCTTGGGGCTTTGGGTGTCAGTCCGGCTTCGCGAAGGAAAGGAGCTGATAATCTGTCCGGGTCGAGAGCTAAGATATAATGTAAATCAGTCTGTTGAGCTTGCAGAAAAGGACTGCTTAATAACTTCACATCTTGAAGGGAAAAGTAAAGAGACCTGATGGTTCGTCTGGGCTTTTCCGATGGAGATGGATATAATAAGGGCAAGTATGAACGAGGTGGTTTTCATGATAATAGCTTTCCCCCTGACCCCCTCCAAAAGGAGAGGGAATGAGGATATTTATGTTAATACTAAATTCAGGGAAAGGGGGAGAAAGGTCTCCGTGAAGCCGCTTATTTGAATTTGACGGCTGCTTCTTCTATAGGCAAACCTGCCTTGTAGCTTTCGATGTATGTGTTGAAGCCGGCTACATCTTCGGGTGTGGGTGATACCTCGACACCAGCATCGCTGACAAATACACTTTCATCCAGGAAATCGGCAAGAGATTGACCCTTTTTATTGTTTACAGGTAAGAACCCAGCAGGGCAATTCCCCATGCACCGCCTTCACCGGCTGTTTCCATGACTGAAATCGGTGAGTTGATGGCTGCCGCAAGTATTCTTTGGCCTACTCCCTTTGTTCTGAATAATCCTCCGTGACCTGTAATTCTGTCGACTTTGATCTTTTCTTCGTTGAACAAGATGTCATTGCCAATCTTGAGAACTCCGACCGAGGCATACAAATGAGTCCGCATAAAGTTTGCCAGGCTGAACTTATCATTTGCCGAACGTATAAACAATGGTCTTCCCTCGGCAAGTCCCGTAACAGGTTCGCCTGAAATGTAGTTGTAGGAGAGGAGACCACCGCAATCGGTATCACCGGTAAGGGCAATGTTATAAAGTTTGCCATAGAGTTCATCCATATCTACAGGTATACCCAGAAGTTCCTGGTATTCTTTGAACAGGTTGACCCATGCGTTAAGATCCGAAGTACAGTTGTTGCAATGTACCATGGCTACGAGGCTTCCGTCGGGAGTGGTGACCATGTCGATCATTTCGTATGGCTTCGACAATTCTTTTTCCAATACGATCATAGAGAAAGAAGAAGTACCTGCCGATACGTTGCCGGTGCGTTGCTTGACGGCGTTGGTTGCTACCATGCCGGTGCCTGCATCTCCTTCCGGCGGACAAACCGGTATTCCTGCCTTCAAATGACCGGATGCATCGAGCTTTTTTTACAGCCTTCCGGTGTGAGGACACCGGCATTTTCACCTGCCGACAATACTTTGGGCAGAATATCCTCCAGTTTCCAGCTATATTCTTTCGAAGCAATCAGATTGTCGAACTTGGCCACCATTTCGGCAGAATAGTTGTTGGTAGTCGGATCTATGGGGGAGCATACCCGATGCGTCACCAATGCCCAACACCTTTTCGCCTGTTATCTGCCAATGTACATAACCTGCAAGAGTTGTCAGGAACTTGATGTCTTTGACGTGCGCTTCGTTGTTCAGGATAGCTTGGTACAAGTGGGAAATGCTCCACCTCAGAGGGATGTTATAGACAAATAGCTCCGATAGTTCTGCTGCCGCCCGGCCTGTATTGGTGTTTCTCCAAGTGCGGAAAGGCACGAGGATTTCCTCTTTCTCGTTGAATGGCATATAACCATGCATCATGGCGCTGACACCGATGGCTGCCAGGTTCTCGATCTCTATGCCGTATAAGTTCTTCACGTTGGAGCGGAGATCGGCATAGCAATCTTGCAGCCCGGACCAGATGGCTTCAATGCTATACGTCCAAAGTCCGTTGACCAGTTGATTTTCCCATGTGTGGCTGCCTTGAGCGATAGGCTTGTTTTCCTGGTCAATCAAGACAGCTTTTATTCGTGTAGAACCGAGTTCTATACCAAGAATTGCTTTACCTGCCTCGATGGTTGATTTTGCATCTAATTTCATGTTGAAATCAATATTTTAAGGTATAACAATAAGTGTGGAGAACAAAAACTGAGTCTGCTTTCAAAAGGCGGAAGTGTCTTTAATTCGGGTTGAATTAAAAGTCGCCATATCCATATTGTGTGTGACTAAAAAGTCGGTACCAATGGAGATGGTACCGATTTTTTTAAGTGGACTCAGTGATTGGTTTTTAGCAAAGCGCTTTGTTCAGCATATAATATACTTCATTCATGCGCAGTTCTTTCTTGAAGCAGCTGATTGTAGTATCCTTGTTGATATGTACCATTTCGATACCTGCGATTTCAGCATAATCTTCCCAATATTCTGCTGTCAGGTCGTAAGAGAAGCAAGAGTGGTGAGTTCCACCGGCCAGAATCCATGCGCCTGCGCCTACTTCGAGGTTAGGCATCGGAATCCAGAGTGCGGAAGCAACCGGTAATTTCGGAAGTGGTTTCGGTTCGATACATTCTACATCGTTTACGATCAGACGGAAACGGTTACCCATATCCACTACAGTTGCGGTGCAGCCTGTTCCTGTCTTTGAAGTGAACACAAGACGGGCAGTCTGGCTCTTGCGGATACCTATGCCGAGGAAGTGTACTTCCAGACGAGGTTTGTTGGCTGCGATAAGCGGACAGATTTCCAACATGTGTGACTGAAGGATAGAACTGTTTGCACCATCAAAGTTCAGTGTATAGTCTTCGAGGAATGAACAGCCTTTCGGAAGTCCCTGATTCATTACCCATACGGTACGATAAAGAGCAGCCGATTTCCAGTCACCTTCAGCACCGAATCCGTAGCCTTCTGCCATCAGGCGTTGAGAAGCCAGTCCCGGAATCTGATCGAAATAGCTACCGTCAGTCTGACCCAGATCGTCAAAGTTGGTAGTGAAGCCTTTGGCCCCTTTAGCTTTCAGGATAGCGCGGAGAGCTAACTCTGCTTTTGCGGCGTTCCATACTTTCTGATAAGCTTCGGTCGATTTGTCTTCCAGAGAAGCGTCGTGATCGTAATCATTGAAGTAAGTAGCTACCAAAGCATCTACATCAGCATTTTTGATATCTTTGTGATATTCCATCAACTCGCTTGCCGGGCAATAATCTACATGATAGCCCATGCGTTGTTCTGCTTCTACCTTGTCACCATCGGTTACGGCTACATTATTCATCTGATCGCCGAAACGGATGATCAGCATATCCTGAGAGTCAGCCCAACCGCTGCGCAAACACGCATCCAGACAGCAATCTTATGCAATGTTTCTTCTTCTTTCCAGTAAGCCTACCACTACTTTGCGACGGATGCGCATACGGGTACAGATATGTCCGAACTCGCGGTCGCCGTGAGCTGACTGGTTCAGATTCATAAAGTCCATATCCATTGTATCCCCAAGGAATTTCCTTGTTGAATTGAGTATGCAGGTGCAGCAATGGTTTCTTTAATTGTTGCAGACCATGAATCCACATTTTAGCAGGAGAGAAAGTATGCATCCAAGTGATAACACCGACACACTTTTCGTCATTATTGGCTGCTTTGAATACAGCTTCCACCTCTTTAGAAGAATTGGCTGTTCCTTTGTATACTACTTTAACAGGAAGTTTGCCCGATTCATTCAGTCCGTTAACCATTTCGTTAGAGTGTGCGTCTACTGCGATTACTGCGTCACCTCCGTACAAGAGCTGTGCTCCTGTTACGAACCATACTTCATACTGATCAAATAAACGTTATTCATAATGTTTTTAATTTTTAATTTATAATCTTTACTCGTTTTTATTGTCCGTAATAAGCATTCGGACCATGCTTGCGGCTGAAAGTGCTTTTCTATCAGCAGCGGATTCATTGTTAAATTCGGATTTACCGTATAAGCGATACTTGCCATTTTAGCTACCTGCTCCATAACCACCGCGTTGTGTACTGCATCCTGTGCGTTTTTTCCCCAGGAGAAAGGACCGTGGTTCTTGACCAATACTCCCGGTGTATGTACAGGGTTCAGACCTTCGAAACGTTTTACGATCACGTTTCCGGTTTCCAGTTCATAGGCACCTTTTACTTCAGCTTCCGTCATATCCGCTGTGCAGGGGATTGCATCATGGAAATAGTCAGCGTGAGTTGTTCCGATATTAGGGATATCACAACCGGCCTGCGCCCATGCGGTAGCATAAGTAGAGTGGGTATGCACCACTCCGCCGATTTCGGGGAATGCTTTGTAGAGTACTACGTGAGTAGGAGTATCTGAGGATGGCTTCAGCCGTCCTTCGACGACTTTGCCTTCCAAGTCCACTACTACCATATCTTCTGCTTTCATATCATCATAACTGACGCCACTGGGCTTGATTACTACCAGTCCCGTTTCACGGTCGATGGCAGAAACATTCCCCCAAGTAAAGATGACTAATCCATGCTTTACCAATTCGAGATTGGCATGAAATACTTTTTTCTTTCAGTTCTTCCAGCATATTGATTATAATTTAAATTTCGGGTCCTTGCGGTAGGCTTTGCCGTTGAATTTATACAAGGCGGCACCACGTTTGGAACCCAGTTTATCGATTTTATCCGTCTTTTCTATATAGTCCATTTCTGCAACACGCTTGCGGAAATTCCGTTTATCCATTGTTTCGCCGTAAATAGCTTCGTATAAACTTTGCAGTTGGGACAGTGTGAACAGCTTCGGCAACAGATTGAATCCGATAGGCTCGACAGATGCTTTCTGTTTCATCATCTCCCGTGCTTTGTCCACCATCTCCGGATGGTCGAAAATCAGTGCGGGGAGTTCGTTGATGTTCACCCAGTAGGCATTGTGCTTCTGAACCAGTTTGCGGTCATACTCATTGATGTTGATTAATGCATAGTAAGCAATCGAGATTACCCTTTCGCCCGGATCGCGGTCAATGGCTCCGAAGGTTCCCACTTGTTCCATGTATACGTTTTCCAAACCTGTAAGTTCAGCCAGTACACGTTTGGCAGCGTCGTCCACGCTTTCGTCTTTTTGTACGAATCCTCCCATTAATGACCATTCGCCCATTGCCGGTTCGAAGTTTCTTTTCAGCAGTAACAGGCTTATTTCGCCTTCGCTAAAACCAAAGATAATGCAGTCGATACCGATGTAGAAGGTCGGATTTGAGCTATAATAGTTATTCATTGGTTGATATGAGTTTTTATTTAATTACCAGAAATACCAGTAGAATGCACCCGTGATAGCCAGGATGATCACTGTATGAATGATATCCCAGTGATCCCAGCTTGCGCGGGTAGCCGCTTTTTGTTCTTTCGTTGCCGTACCGAATACCAGTCCCTGAATCTTTTCAGCTGTCGGAGCTTCCGTGGCAAGGCTGACTACGATGACTACGATGATACAGAACAGGAACATCCATCCGCAGAAGAAGAGCCAGTTCATATCGTAGAACAAATATTTAAAGGTAGAATCTGCCACTTCACCTGCGTTGCTATAATATACCTTTGCGCCGAGGCGGGTCAAACCGATCACCATGCCGGAAATCAATCCCCACATACCTCCCTGCGCAGAAGTACGTTTCCAGCAGATGCCCAGTAAGAAGGCTGCGGCAATGCCCGGAGCCAATACTGATTGAACGTCTTGCAAGTAGGTATAAAGTACATCGCCTACGCTACGCATGATAGGAATCCAGAGGATACCCAGGATAACGATTACCACAGTAGCAACCTGTCCGATACCGACCAGTTTCTTTTCCGAAGTCTGCGGTCTGAAGCGTTTGTAGAAGTCGATAGTGAACAACATCGCTGACGAATTGAACAAAGAAGCCAGAGAACTCATCAAAGCAGCCAGGATACCACATACCACCAGACCTTTCACACCGGCAGGAAGCAATTTAGCTACCAGAGTAGGGAAGGCGGCATCAGCGTTGGCAGTACCATTGGCAAGCATCGGGAGGAAACCTTCGCCACCGGCACCGATATATTTCTGATGTAATGCGAAAGCAATCATACCCGGAATCAGGAACAGGAATACAGGCAACAGCTTCAGGTAAGCACCGAAGATAGTACCACGACGAGCCTCATTTCATTCTTTCCGGAAAGTACACGCTGTACGATAAACTGGTCGGTACACCAGTACCAGAAACCGATAATGGCCGAACCGATCAAAGCACCCAGCCAGGGAAGTTCGCATCATCGTTGCTGCGGATCAGATTGGTCATGGTGTCACCATAATCGTTTACCGTCACAGCACCGCACACTCTCATCATTTCGTCCCAGCCTCCCAGTTCTTTGAAACCGAGCACAAGGATAATCAACGAACCTAACAGAAGAATCGGAGTCTGAAGTACAGAAGTATAAAGTACCGATTTCATACCACCGAAGATTGTATATAGGGCAGTGAGAACTACCAGTCCGATAGCGGCAATCCAGAAGAAGTCGATTCCCCAGAGTTCCTTGATACCGAATACTTGCTGGAATACCAGGCCACCAGCATATACAGTTACGGCTACCTTGGTCAATACATAACTTACCAGAGAGATGACCGATAAGATGGTACGTGACTGAGGATTGTAACGGCGTTCCAGAAATTCCGGCATCGTGTATACCATGCTTCGTGTATAGAAAGGTACGAATACCCACCCCAAAATCAGGATCATCCAACCTTGAATTTCCCAGTGAGCCATCGCCATACCGCTTGAAGCTCCGGCTCCGGCCAGACCGATCAAGTGTTCCGAACCAATGTTTGATGCAAAGATAGAGGCACCGATTGCAAGCCATGTTGCGTCACGTCCGCCTAAGAAATAATCCGCCGAGTCATTTTGTTTTTGTCTGACTACCCAAACAATAATACCTATCAGAGCCAGAAAGAAGACTCCAATTACTAGCCAATCTAATGCTTCCACAATAAATTTGATTTATAAGTTAATATTATTTCTCTACGGAAAATTTGAAAATACATTCGCTATTATAAGTTTGTCCCGGGAGGAAATTGTCTGTATAGACCTGAATACCCGGTTCGTTGGTATATACTTCCAATGTGATACCGCTTTCCGGGGAAGTCAGCTCGGAAGCCGGTTTGTTATTGCGCGCAACTAGCATTAGCACGGCAATTCCTGCAAGTAAGAAATGTTTTTTCATGGTTTTATTTTTAATGTAAATGAGATACTTATCTTGTTTTTGGGTGTAAAAGTAACACTTTTTGTTTGGTGTATCAAATACACTCTTGTATGTTGTGCAGCATAAAAGGTATTTTTATATGAATTCGTATTATAAATGACGTGTCATAGCTGGGAAATCATGTAAATGAATGGAAATTGGTCCTTTTTGACTGATAAACGCCTGTTATGGTGGGATCGGGCAAAGAGTGAATTGGATTCTGATTATCTTTGCATTCATAACTAGATATTTTTTTTTATTAAGAACCATGAGAAGATACACATGGAAAAATTGGCAAATGTATTAGCCTTTTGATAAACACCTATTAATGCCGGAATGGCACTTTTCATTTTGCGCAAACCAATGCAAAATGGTGATTCAAACCCATGCGCAAAAAGTTTGATACAGGGAGCTGGGTGCAGAAATCCAACCTACTATGTACGGGCTCTTCTTTGAGGACATTAACTACGCTGCCGACGGCGGACTTTATGCCGAATTGGTCAAGAACCGTTCATTCGAGTTCCCCCAACACCTAATGGGGTGGAAGACTTATGGAAAAGTGTCATTCAATGATGACGATGGTCCTTTTGAGCGTAATCCGCATTATGTATGCGCCTTTCCGACCCCGGACACGCATAAACATACGGGACTTGACAATGAAGGTTTCTTCGGTGTCGGCGTCAAAGAAGGAGAGGAGTACCGCTTCTCCGTATGGGCACGATTGCCCCAGGGAGGTACGAAAGCAACATTGAGAATCGAACTTGTAGATACCCAATCTATGGGTGAACACCATGCTTTTGCTACTGAGAATCTTGACGATTGATTCAAAAGAATGGAAAAAGTATCAGATGATCTTGAAGCCCGGCAGTACTCATCCGAAATCCGACTCCGTATTTTCGTACTTACCTCCAAAGGAACAGTAGATTTGAGCACGTCTCCCTTTTCCCGGTCGATACCTGGAAAGGACATGAGAATGGTTTGCGTAAAGACTTTGCACAAGCATTGGCGGATATTCATCCCGGGAGTCTTCCGCTTTCCCGGTGGTTGCATCGTAGAAGGTACAGACCTAGCTACTCGCTACGACTGGAAAAAATCAGTTGGCCCGGTAGAGAATCGTCCTTTGAATGAGAAAATCGCTGGCAATATACGTTTACCCACCGTTTCTTCCCTGATTATTACCAAAGCTACGGATTGGGATTTTATGAATACTTCCTGTTGTCCGAAGAAATGGGGGCGGCACCTCTGCCGATTCTGAATTGCGGATCTTTCCTGTCAATATCAGAATAATGACGAAAGCTCACGTAGCAGTTTGTGATTTGGATAACTATGTGCAGGATGCTCTTGATCTGATAGAATTTGCCAATGGTGATATGACAACAACTTGGGGAAAACTTCGTGCAGATATGGGACACCCGGCTCCTTTTAATCTGAAGTTCATTGGTATCGGCAATGAGCAATGGGGGACGGAATATCCCCGGAGCGTCTCAAACCATTTATCAAGGCTATTCGTAAAGCTTATCCGGATATCAAGATTATCGGTAGCTCGGGGCCTGATTCTGAAGGAAAGCATTTTGAATATCTGTGGCCTGAAATGAAACGTCTGAAAGTTGATCTGGTGGATGAACATTTCTATCGTCCTGAGAACTGGTTTCCTGAATCAGGGAACACGTTATGACAACTACGACCGTAAAGGTCCGAAAGTCTTCGCCGGTGAATATGCCTGTCATGGTAAAGGTAAGAAGTGGAACCATTACCACGCTGCCTTACTAGAGGCTGCTTTCATGACGGGACTGGAACGCAATGCTGATGTGGTACACATGGCTACCTATGCGCCTTTTTTCGCCCATGTAGAAGGGTGGCAGTGGCGCCCAGATTTGATCTGGTTTGACAATCTGAATTCCGTACGTACTGTAAGTTACTATGTTCAGCAACTCTACGCTCAACATAAAGGCACTAACGTACTTTCGCTTACTATGGACAAAAAAGCCTGTGACAGGAGCCGAAGGGCAGAATGGGCTCTTTGCCAGTGCCGTATACGATAAGGACAAGAATGAACTGATTGTAAAGGTTGCCAATACTTCCGATAAAGCTCAGCCCGATTATCATTGAAGTTTGAAGGATTTGAAGAAGCAAGATGTATTGTCTGACGGTCGTTGTATAAAGCTTCGTTCAGCTTGATCCCAATAAAGATAATACGATTGAACAGCCATCTTTTGCTATTCAGTTCCCCAGGAAATTCCGGTTTCTATTGACGGACAATGTGTTTAGGTAGAATTGGAACCCAATACGTTTGCTGTATATAATTTTTAAGAAAGGATGAAAATTAGATGAATAAAGTTAGGATTAGGCTGGTTTTAGCTTATTTGAAAAAGGCTGAAAAGAAGGGCGTCTCCCCCACGGAAGCCGCCCTTTTAAATTTAATAACGGATGTTTTTAATTCCAATCTGCGAGCACCATCGCTGATGACTACATCATAAATTTTAGGGCTTCTGCCAAATTTTTCTTTGAACTTATCTCTTGGCATTCTGGATGAATGTTATCATACAACTCCTCTTTCACCAAGTTGATAGTACAACCACCGAAACCACCGCCCATAACGCGTGAACCTGTTACACCACAGTCCGAATGCAAGATCATTCAGGAAGTCGAGCTCTTCGCAGCTTACTTCGTAAAGTTTGCTCATACCATGATGTGTCTCATACATTTTCTGACCTACCGTTTCGTAATCACCTTTTTCCAAAGCATCACAAACATCGAGTACGCGTTGGATTTCTTCGATTACATACTCTGCACGCATGAAGTCTTCTTCGCTGATTTCAGCTCTTGACTCTTGCAACATGTCCATGGTACAGTCGCGCAGGAATTCTACGTGCGGATGTTTTTTCTGGATAGCAGCAACGGCAGCTTCGCAGCTTTGACGACGCTTGTTGTATGCAGAAGAAGCCAATTCGTGTTTAACTACAGAGTCTACCAATACCAGACGATAGCCTTTCGGATCGAATGGGAAGTATTGATACTCCAGTGAACGGCAGTCCAGACGGATAAGGCTGCCTTGCTTGCCAAATACGGAAGCGAACTGGTCCATAATACCACAGTTTACACCGCAATAGTTATGCTCAGTTGCCTGACCTACTTTAGCCAGTTCAAACTTGTCTATTTTGTTGTCACCGAACAGATCATTTAATGCATACGCATATGTACTTTCCAAAGCGGCAGAGGAAGACATACCTGCACCCAAAGGCACATCACCGGAGAAAGCTGTATTGAAGCCCTTCACATCAACGCCACGCTTAATCATCTCACGGCATACACCGAAAATATATCTTGCCCAGCTGGCGCGTGGAGCATCTTCTTCATTCAAACCAAATTCCACATAATCCTTCAGATCGATGGAATAAGCTTTTACAATGTCTGTGCCATTCGGTTTAATTTCAGCAATCATGCCTTTATCGATTGCTCCGGGGAATACAAAACCACCGTTATAGTCTGTATGCTCACCAATGAGGTTGATGCGTCCCGGAGAAGCATAAACTGCTCCTGTTGTTCCGTCAAAATGCTTGATGAAACGGCTTCTTACGTGTTCTATATCCATAATTCTTTTCAAATTTATAAAGAGTGAATAAATTAATTACCTATACCTTTTAATTGCGTTAATCCTCTACTGGGATATCTTTATTTACATTTTTGCAACCTACCAAGCCGTAGAACAGCAGATAAGCAAGAGCTGCGATAATCAACCAGTAGCTGGCCATATAACCTACAGAGTCAGAGATGCTTTGTTGGATCAAAGGCAATACACCACCACCAACAACCATCATCATGAAGATACCGGAAGCCTGTGCTGTATATTTTCCTAAGCCTTCTACTGCAAGGTTGAAGATACCACCCCACATTACAGAAGTACAAAGACCGCAAAGTACAAGGAACAAGGCACTTACAGGAACCTGTGCCATCATAAATCCTTCACCTACAGTATAACCCGGCATTGAAACCGTTACATCTTTCGGAGTGAAGATAGCAATCAATACAAAAACAATAGCGGTAGCAGATACAACGATTAACTGTGTACGGCTGGAAACTTTACCACTGATGGCGCTACTTGCAGTACGTCCTACAAGCATTAACAACCAATAAATGGCAGCAATAGCACCACCGATAGCGGCACCGTTCGTCAGAATTCCGGCACCCTTATCACTTGCATCGGCAAGATAGAAGTTCAGTGTACCTGGGATACCGATTTCGATACCTACATAAATAAAGATACCGACTACACCCAGTAAAGTGTGACGGAAGCTCCATGGACTGTGAGAGAATTTTTCTTTCTTCACTCCACCTTTCTGAAGGTGTGGTTCAGGAATAGCAACAAATGAGATAACGATAAATGCAGCTACGAATACACCCATAGCAACGAAGAGCAGAGGAGCAACGTCAGACATAGCAGTACTTGAAGTAACAGTACCAATCAAAGCACCAACGAAAAGCGGAGTCAATGTACCGGACAGAGAATTAAGAGCTCCGCCTGTTTGAATCAACTGGTTACCTTTGTTACCGCCACCACCAAGAAGGTTCAGCATCGGGTTCACCACTGTGTTAAGCATACAAACGCAGAAACCGCAGATGAATGCACCCAGCAGATAGATGACGAAGTTTAACTTGATGACATATTCACCAAAGGCGAATACTTCGACATTTGCTCCGAATAAACTGGAAAGGTATTGTGTGAACAAACCGAGGAATCCTACTGCCATTGCAATCAATGCAGTCTTCTTGTAACCGATCTTAACGAGCATGTTACCGGCAGGAATTCCCATAAACAGATAAGCCAGGAAGTTCATCATATTTCCCATCATACCTAAAGTGTTCGAACCCGCATATTCATTTCTCCATATTGTACCGAATGGCGCAGCAAGGTTCGTAACAAAGGAAATCATCGCAAAAAATAAAGAACATGGTAATGATAGCGACGAGATTACCGTTCTTGTTTTTGTTGTGTCATGGTTCAAAAAAAATGTTAGTTTATAAAATTAGGTTAGTTATTTTTTAATTGTTATTCTTCTACGTAAAATTTGTAAATAGTGATTTGTTGGTACTCATCACCCGGCAGCAATAGGGTAGCCGACGGGAAATGCGGTTTGTTCGGAGTATCCGGGAAACACTGTGCTTCAAAGCAGATAGCGCTTCTGGCGGGAATGTAGCTCCGTGTGCACCTTCAAATCCGTTGAGCCAGTTGCCTGTATAAAGTTGCACGCCTGCTTCGGTAGTGTATACTTCCATGATACGGCCGCTCTCAGGATCTTTGCAGGTAGCGGCGAGGTCGAGCGAACCGCTTTCTGTCTTGTTCAATACGTAGCAGTGGTCATATCCTGCACCGAAAATCAGTTGCTGGAATTTGTCGTCGATACGTTCGCCTACAGTGTGCGGAGCACGGAAATCCATCGGAGTACCTTCTACTTTGGCGATTTCACCGGTAGGGATAGAAACTTCATCGATAGGCGTATAGAAATCAGCGTTGATCGTAACGATGTGGTTGTTAACGGTAGGAGTAGGGTTGGAAATACCGGCGAGGTTGAAGAAACCGTGGTTAGTCAAGTTAACGACTGTAGCTTTGTCCGGTGGTAGCGCGGTATTCGATAGTCAGTGCATTTACTTCATTTTCCAGGCGGTAAGTCATTTCTACTTCCAGATTACCGGGGAATCCCTCTTCGCCGTCAGCAGAAACATAGTTGAATTGCACTGTGCTCTCATCAATCTGGACAGCATCCCAAACACGGGCGTGGAAACCGGTAGGTCCACCATGTAGAGAGTTAGGTCCGTTGTTAATCGTGAGTTCATGTTCTTCGCCGAACAAGGTGAATTTTCCTTTCGCAATGCGGTTGCCGTAGCGTCCGATAGTAGTGCTTAGGAAAGGTTCCGGGCTGTTGATGACGTGGTCGATGCTGTCGTGTCCGAGGATTACATTAGCATACTTACCGTTTTTGTCCGGTACCATGATAGAAAGAATGGCGCATCCGTAATTGGTTACGGCTACTTCCATTCCCTTTGTGTTTTTGAGGATAAATAAATCAGTTTTCTTATCATTTATATCCTTTTGAAAATCTTTCCGGCTGAGCCCTGAAAGATTTCCCTTCTGTTGGGAATGTGTTATTCATGTCTGGTATTATTAAAATTTTCCTGCAAATAAAGGCAAATTCTTTCTTACTCACAAATTATTCGGACTAAATATAGCAGGTGCTTTAGGAAAGTTTAGCTTTATTACTTTAATGTTCCTATTCTTTTTTGGTATGTTTTTTTTCAAAAAGATTTTTATCGTCCTTTTCTTAAAAAACTGAACTATTTTTTGTATGTTTGCTCCCGGATTGTAACAATCCGAGCGAATTTAATCTAAGTTTATAACAAGAAAAACAAAAATGTATCCATTAAAATTCGAACCAATTCTGAAGCAGACGCTTTGGGGGGGCGACAAAATTATTCCGTTCAAGCATTTGAATTCAGACTTGAAAGGAGTAGGAGAAAGCTGGGAGATTTCCGGCGTTGAGGACAATGAATCCGTAGTGGCCAATGGCCCGGATAAAGGTTTAACCCTGGCCGACATGGTGAGAAAGTATCGCGAGGAACTGGTAGGTGAAGCGAATTATGCCCGTTTCGGCAATAAATTCCCACTGCTCATTAAGTTCATCGACGCCAAGCAGGATTTGTCAATCCAGGTACACCCGGCCGATGACGTTGGCGAAGAAACGTCATAACTCAATGGGTAAAACAGAAATGTGGTATGTGGTAGATGCTGACAAAGGAGCTAAATTGCGTTCGGGATTTTCTGAACAGATTACTCCGAAAGAATATAAAGAACGTGTATTGAACAATACGATCACTGACGTATTGCAGGAATATGAGATTCATCCGGGTGATGTATTCTTCCTTCCTGCCGGACGTGTGCACAGCATGTGCGAGGTGCTTTCATCGCCGAGATTCAGCAAACTTCTGATATAACTTATCGTATCTACGATTTCAACCGTAAAGATGCGAATGGTAAAACCCGCGAACTTCACACCGATTTAGCCCGTGAAGCCATCAACTACGAAGTATTGGATGACTATCGTACTAAATACGAACCGTTGAAGGACGAACCGGTAGAACTGGTTGCCTGCACTTACTTCACTACTTCTTTGTATGACATGACCGAAGAAATCAGTTGTGATTATTCGGAACTCGATTCATTCGTTATTTTTATTTGTATGGAAGGATCATGTACAATGAGAGACAATGAAGGTAATGAACTGACTGTTAGTGCAGGAGAATCTATCCTGTTGCCTGCTACCACGCAAGATGTCACTATCACTCCCGAAGGAGGAAGTGTGAAATTGCTGGAAACATACGTATAAGATAATAGCGTACAAAATGAAGGTCATCCGACTTTGTTTCATCCTCATGATGGGCAAAGCCGGATGACTTTTTATTACTAATAGAATAAAAACGGCAAAAAACTCTTTAACTATATTTATTAAAAAGTTTATCTGGAACACACAAAAAGATTCGTTCTTTTTGCCGCTTGCCAAATGGCATAATATATAAAATAACTAGTGATGTAATGAGGAACAAAAATGGATTTAGCCGATGTGCAGAGTTCTACATCGGCCGTTTGCGAAAGGAGGGACGGTATTCTACGGCGCATGTCTATAAGAATGCCCTTTTCTCTTTCAGCAAGTTTTGCGGCACGCTCAATGTGTCGTTCAGACAAGTCACCCGGGAAAGTTTACGACGCTACGGGCAGTATCTTTACGAGTGTGGCTTGAAACCCAACACGATCTCTACGTATATGCGTATGCTTCGTAGTATTTATAACCGGGGGTAGAAGCGGGCATTGCGCCTTATGTGCCGCGACTGTTTCATGATGTTTATACCGGTGTCGATGTTCGCCAGAAGAGGGCTTTGCCTGCTGTCGAATTGCATATACGGCTTTCTGTATGAGGACCCCAAGTCGGAGCGTTTACGTCGTACGCAGGCTATTGCTGCCCTGATGTTCCAGTTTTGTGGAATGTCGTTCGCTGATCTGGCACACCTGGAGAAATCAGCTTTGGAACAGAATGTGTTGCGATACAACCGTATCCAAAACTAAAACCCCGATGAGTGTGGAAGTGCTTGATACAGCCAGAGAAATGATTAACCAGCTTCGCAATAGGGAAGATGCACAACCCGATTGTCCGGATTATCTGTTTGACATCCTTAGCGGGCGATCAAAAAACGTCTGGATGAAAGAGGGTACCGGGAATATCAGTCCGCTCTTCGCCAATTCAATAATTGTTTGAAAGGACTTGGCAAGAGCCTTGCATTTGCAATCTCCAGTCACTTCCTATACACTTCGCCATTCTTGGGCAACTACTGCAAAGTTCCGTGGAGTTCCAATTGAAATGATCAGTGAATCTTTAGGCCATAAGTCTATCAAGACCACACAAATCTATTTGAAAGGCTTTGGACTTAAAGAACGTACAGAGGTAAATAAAGGGAATTTATCTTACATTAAAAACTGTTGTGTAGGCAGGGCAAAAAGTGCAAAGTATTAGTATTCAGAACTAAAGTATGTGTGTTACTTCTTAGGTAACGGAACTTAAATTTGACGCAAAGATAGACAAAAACATAAATAGTAAGCAAATATTCTTCCACTTTTTTTCGTTTTATCTGAAATATAGGAAAAAAACTATCCGAACATGAAATAACTTTATTTTCATGTTCTAAACTTTTTTATTGCCAATCTCTGGATTTTTTCCTGTTGAGTATTAGGCAGTTCCTTTTCTTGTGCCCTATTCCTATATGTGATTTCCATTTTTATAGAGACGCGCGCCTTGAATGTGTGTATTGTCCGTTACCTAAGAAGTGACGGACAAAAATGGGGGTATAAAAAAAGATGATTCTAACAAAACCAAAATCTATTAGTGCTGGGCCTAGCTTTGGGACAGGGGAAGGCGTAGCACACTCAAAGCGCTGGTATGTCGCCTTGGTCCGTATGCATCACGAGAAGAAGGTAGCCGAACGTTTAGACAAAATGGGGATCGAGAATTTCGTCCCTGTCCAACAAGAAATTCATCAGTGGAGTGACCGGCGCAAGGTAGATTGAAGTCTGTCCTTCTTCCAATGATGGTGTTTTGTGCACGTAAATCCGAAAGAACGCAAAGAAGTTCTGGGCCTTTCTACAGTTAGTCGCTATATGGTGATGCGAGGTGAAAGCAATTCGCCGGCCGTTATTCCTGATGAGCAGATGGCTCGTTTCCGTTTCATGCTCGACTATTCCGAGGAAGCTATTTGTATGAACAGCTCTCCTTTGGCACGTGGTGAGAAGGTCCGTGTTGTGAAAGGACCTCTGACCGGGCTGGTTGGTGAACTGGTCAATGTCGATGGCAAAAGCAAGATTGCCGTCCGGCTGAATATGCTGGGATGCGCTTGCGTTAATATGCCTATTGGCTATGTCGAGGCTGTCTGCGAGAAAAACTAATCCCGTCATCATTTATCCACCATTTACATGAATACGAAATTATCCGGTGCTTTTGCACTGATATTCTTTTTTTTCTTCTTTTCTCGGCTTGCCAGTCCTATAAGAAAGTACCTTACTTGCAGGATGCGGAGATTTTGAAACAGGCGAATACGCAAGTTGCGCCTGTTCAGGACGCAAGACTGATACCGGGTGATGAAGTTTCCATTCTTGTTTCCACTTCCGATCCGGTTGTTTTCGCAGCCTTTCAATGCGCAAGGCAGTACGTTTCTATTGGACGATCAGGGAAATATCAATTATCCGGTTTTAGGTAAACTTCCTTTGAACGGTTTAACAAGTCGCGAAGCTGAAAACCTGATAACGGATAGACTGAAATCTTACGTGAAAGAAAGACCTACGGTAGTAGTCCGTATGTCCGGTTTTAAAATTTCCGTTTTTGGGCGAAGTGGCTCTCCCGGTGTTTATCCGGTAGTGAATGAGCAGATCAATGTGCTCGAGGCCCTTGCCATGGCAGGAGATTTGACTATTTATGGTGTTCGTGATAATGTAAAAACTAATCCGCGAAGACAGGAATGGGCATAAACAGTTTGTTACACTCAATCTGAACGACGCGGATTTGTTATTATCTCCTTACTATCAGTTGCAACAGAATGACATCCTGTATGTCACTCCCTAATAAAACCAAAGCGCAGAGCGCAGGCATCGGAACAAGTACGACGATGTGGGTTTCGGGATTTTCCATTCTGGTATCTATTGCCAGTTTGCTGGTCAATATACTTAGATAATACCATCTAATTCCCGGTACTCCTCCGTACAATTAAAACACGGACACTCCTTTATCGGATTCAAATCATGATAGGGCCACAATCAACGTCTTAGGAAATATTTTCCTCAATTCGCGGAGCAGACCGAGCAAAGAAGCCCGTTGTGCCAATGTACGCGTGTCTTTGGGACGTCCCGCCATATCCAGCCCTCCTTCGTAACAGATACCTATCGAGTGGGAGTTGTGGTTACGGCAGTGTGCCCCGACCTTTCGAGAGGACGGCCACGTTGGTGGATCTCTCCGTCGCGTGTGATGTAGAAATGATAGCCGATGTCGCGGAATCCCCGGTGGAGGATGTGGTCTCAGTCGGCAGGCTTCCGCCGAAAGGGATTTCCCCTCCGGCGTGGCACTGCAATGAATGATAATCAGAGTGATGGTACGCATAAGGCTACATACAGCTCTGTACTCCCGATCAGACCTCCGATAGCGGTGGCAACGGTGATAATCACTTTGATGAATGAAGGCTCCATACGGAGCGGGGAGAAGATGAATTACTCATGATTTACTTTTTTTTAAAAGATTAAAAATAAAGGATTTAGGATTGCCGGATCAGGCGCTTCACCGCCACCATCCGGTTTCGGATCAGGGGTATCACCCGAGTCAGAACCTCCTCCGGCAGTTGTTGGTTTCTGATATTCGGCCTGCTGTTTCAACTGGCTGTCGAGTTTCAGGTTGGTGGTTGACAAATTACCGGTAGCACGGGCTTTTTCAGACGCATACCAGTGATGTTTTTCTCCAATGAGAAATCTTCCAGCGTATCAGCTGCCTTACTGCGGATGCCCACACCAAAGATGGCAAGGTCGTCGATTTTCACGCATTTGCCGTCGAGCAGTAGTTCTTTGATGCAGTCTACCATGTCAGAAAGCACACCTTTGATGACACCACTCGAATACGGTGAATTGTGTTTCGACATGTGTTCGGCGAGCTTGGCCAGATCGAATGTCTCGTCGCTTACCGCACGGGCGAACCACTTGCCTGCATTCAGGCCTTTTTCTGCTGTTGGTTTTGATAAATTTTGTAACGAATCATAAAACAATAAATTAAAAGGGTTAAACATTGTGTCCGGGGGATTCTTTTCCCTTTCGACGATACAAAGATACAACCCTGAAACCCGCAGAAATCAATAGTCTACAGTTGCACGCGATTGTTGTCAATTATGCGCAGTAACGGTCGGTTATTCAATGGAAAAACGTAGGATATGTGAATATGTTTTGTTATTTTTGTAATTGTAAATCAGAAACTTATTCATCATGAACGAATTCAAAATACGCGCCTACGGTCGCATGGAACTGGCTCAACTTTATTCTCCGGAACTAACTGACATTGCTGCATATCGAAAGATGAAGAAATGGATCTCTTTATGTCCCGGACTTCTGCAACGCCTGTACGACTTAGGGTACGAATCAAAGCGTCGCTCATTCACACCGTTGGAGGTGAGAGTGATTGTGGACGCTTTGGGAGAACCTTAGAAGAGCGGAAAAAAAAAAAAGCACCGCTTTAGCAATCGTAAAGTTTGTGTGGGATGCGGTTTTTATGGTTCTAAAGCTATGCTTTAGGATTCATGAAACGTCCTGTTGTTATATAAATGCAAAAAATGCACTTTTTCCGAGGGTTCCCTAACACACGCACACATGCGTGCGCGTATAAATGCCTTTATCGTCTGCGTTGGTAAACAATCCTTTTTTTAATCAGACGGTTCAACCAGCCGAAAGCGGTGTTAGGTTTGATTTTCATGATTGCAGCCTGCTCCAACAACTGTGCGCGGGTGAACTGGTTGCCCATCATTTCAAAAAGTGCATCCCGGTCGGCATTGGCTCTATGCTTGACTTCTGTGGAGGGAAGAAAAGACAAGATATGCGTGGCATGACGATAAAGCGGAGTTACAAGCTCCAGGACCGCTTTAAAATCTTCAGCGGTGATCGTCACATCCCAACGGGTGATAATGCCGTCTTTGATATTATCGGCGGCAATCTCCTTATCAGGAGTAAGCAGATGGATAGGAAGAATTCTTGAATTGGTAAGGTTGATCACATTCCAATGCACGTATCATAGCTACTTCTGCCATGATACGGCACGTGTTGACAGCCAGTCGGGCGATGGAACTGCTCATTTCGTTGTCGTTGGCAAGTCCCGAACGGAAGAACAAATCGGAAAAGAGAGCGTTGAACTCTTGCTTTTGCTCGTCGGTGAGCCGGAGCGTATGAAGCCCATGTGTGCTTTCATCAGGTCCAGTTGCTTTTTTCCATTCCAGGCCTATGCCTGTGAAGATAGCTTCCAGATCGGCTTCACCACTTTCAAACTGATTGATCCATGCCCATATACCATGCATGTAATAAAACAGTTGGCGCGAGAACAAGACCGTTCTCTGTCGAGGGAATGAGTGGTTTTACTTGTGCGGGTGTGCCGGAAAGCAGGAGGGAGAGATAGCTTTTCTTTACCTCCCGGTATTCCTGGTCGGTGCGCCGGTTGTACGACAGACGATCGTGGTCGAATGCTTTGCGGAGTGTATCGCTCCAGTGTCCGTATTCAGAACCGATAGCAGCGGAGATGGTATCCGCTTCGGTTTCGCAGATAAGTCCTGTGCCGTTGGCATCCATGATATTTTGCAGAATACCTGTTCCGGTGTTATTGCCCGAGATGAGAAACATTTTATTCTTGGGCATTTGAGGAGCTTCCACTTTGCAGCGCTCCTTTCCCATGGTATCATAGGCGGCTTTCTCTTTTTTTGTAGGCCTTTGACCTCTTCCGCTACTTTTTGGCGGATCTCGTCATGAATAGGCTCTACAAGCAGCCGGATGAACGAAAGAATTCCCTTACCCGAGGCGGAAGGAGCCACAATAAAACTTTGCAGGCAAGGGAGACTGGAGTTTGCCGGGCGTATGGACATCTCACATATCGCTCCATGCTGGCACCTATGGCGGTCAATGCTCCGAGCAGCATGACATCGCGTTGTGTGGGGCTGGTGGCATAACTCATGATGAGCAACAGGATTTTCGGCCAGTCCGCTTCGGTGAAAGAGGGCAATGGTTGGTTCGGGTCACTCCCGTCCTGCAGCTCTTCGGATTCGTCCGGTTCTTCATTGTCCTCCTTTTTATACACGTGCGTGTGTGTGAGATTTTTGGACGGTGCATTTCCTGCATTTTTTGCATTTTTCCGGTGGTTCATCATTTCCTCTTTGCAGAGAGTCACACCCGCCCTTTCAGCAAGATGGAATGCAGTGCCCAGATGGACATCTCCATGCCGGGTAGTAAGTGCGTTAGAGAATATCCGTTCGGCATGTTCCCGTTCGTACTTGGCAGACACCCGGGCACAACCGATGGAAAAACTCGCGTCCCGCTTCTCCGCAATCCGTTGCGATGGCGAACGCCAGTTGTACATATTCAGCATACGTAGGGGCAATATCCGCTCCTGCAGTTTCAACCGCCTCACAGAGGCGGCATAACGATTCAATTTCGTCCATAATTTTAATTTATAGATTTTTAATATCTAATTATTTGTTGTTGGTTCTAAACAACGCTCCCGGATCATGACTAAGAAAACAAGACCTAACAATGTCCTTACCGGAAAAGTCTACCCCTTTGCGTTTTTCTCCGAATGGAGGAGGTGTTCCTGTACCATAGATCATCACAGTGAACATCATTGCTAACTTCATTTTTTCCGATGATACTGTTTGCGTCGTTAGCAATGGGTAAATGATCGTAGGGTACGAATGCTTTCACACCCTCGTCCGCTGGGACTGATAAACGTGAGTACAGGATGCAGAAGGTGGTCATTAAACAATGTACTGCGCATTTCCACTGCCTCCCTGATAGGAATCGAGATGGTCGATATCTACCACCACCAGATGTGAAGAAGCTACGAAACATTTGCTGCTGCGACGCGAGAATGTACCACAGGGAGTCACGTATGGTAATAGTGATGCTTTTGCTGTCCGTATATCTCCGGAATTGCGTACTTGCTCGGTCAGAACTTTGAGATTCTCGTTGCAGGTTATCATTTGAGAAGACCTGTTCCACGGAGACTTCGCAGGAGGGGAGGAGTGTGGGAGGAGTAACTAATTGTCCGTGTTCGTTTTAATGGGAGCAATGGGAGGCATGAAATAAGACATTCTGAAATCGTTTGTCATAACGTATTTAATTTTTTGATTATCGTCTTGAATTTTCAAAACGCGAGGCGAAGGTAGGAATAGTCTTTTAAATCAACTGTTCTGGCATATCAGAACAGTTATAGGTAGAATCATGTATTATTTAATAACTTTTAACAATTAACAGAATTACAAAAATGAAAAAAGTACTCTCATGTAGCACTCGGTCTTTTTCATCGCCGAGCAGTTTAAGAAAGCAGGTGTGAAGATAGCTCCCATGTGCGCTGAAATAGGCTTGGGCAAAGCTGTCTACTATGCAAAGGTTATCTGGGGAGACGTTCGTTTAAGCCATTTCACCCGTCTTTTGGCTTACTTCTATGACTGTCATACCAAAGAGGAATTTCGAACCAAAGCAATTGAATGGGTCGACCGTTATATTGATTATCGTGAGAAACACGGTGATGGGAAAGAAATTTAATCAGTTGATAATAAAATAATGCAGGAAGTCCAACGTTTCAATAAAGTCCTAAAATCTTTTGTCCTTCTAGGGGACATCATCTTATTGAACTTGCTGTTATGGATGTTTGGTTCTCTTGGGAAAACCGGTCTCTTTTTGAGTTTTCCATGCCTCTTTTCCAGAACATGGCTTTGATGACTTTATGTTATCTGGTTTGCAACATTCGTTCTGGAGTGATTCTTCATCGTCCGGTGGTTCGTCCGGAGCAAAATAATGCTTCGGGTGGCACGGAACATGATTCCTTTGTATTGATAGTCTTTGGGACTTTCGTACATATTCCATTTTGAATGTGTTAAACCTGCGTCAGCTGGGGGCATTATTTTATGTAGTTCTCATTATCGTTATTATTTCTTATCGCCTGACGTTTCCGCTATATTCTGGAGCTTTATCGCAAAAGTGGGGGAAAATGTCCGAAAGGTAGTACTGGTGGGTAGCCATGAAAATATGCAGGAACTTTATCATTCCATGACGGATGATCCGACATCAGGATATCGTGTACAGGGGTATTTTGAAGATTTTCCCATCAGACCGCTATCCTATGAATATTGCATATTTGGGGCAGCCGTGCGAAGCTGTTGATTATTTGACTCGTAATGCGGGAAAGGTGGATCAGCTTTATTGTAGCCTTCCTTCCGCCCGTAGTGCTGAAATTGTGCCGATTATCAACTATTGTGAGAATCATCTGATTCGTTTCTTTCAGCGTTCCCATTATGTCCGGAACTATCTGAAACGGAGAATGTATTTTGAAATGTTAGGTAATGTCCCGGTACTTTCTATCCGTCGTGAGCCACTTGAGTTATTGGAAAACCGTATTATGAAACGTGGCTTTGATATTATTTGCTCGCTACTATTCCTTTGTACCCTTTTCCCGATTATACATCATTGTGGGACTGGCTATAAAGATAAGTTCTCCTGGACCTGTCTTTTTCAAAGCAGAAACGAAGTGGTGAAGATGGTCGTGAATTTTGGTGCTATAAGTTCCGTTCGATGCGGGTGAATGCTCAATGTGATACGCTTTACAGGCTACGGAATGTGATCCTCGTAAAACCCGTATCGGTAATCTGATTCGCAAGACGAATGTGGATGAACTTCCCCAATTTATTAATGTACTGAAAGGGGATATGTCTTTAGTGGGTCCCCCGTCCGCACATGTTGAAGCACACAGAAGAATATTCCCATTTGATAAATAAAATATATGGTTCGTCATTTTTGTTAAACCGGGTATTACAGGTTGGGCACAGGTGACAGGTTTTCGTGGAGAAACGAAGGAACTTTGGCAGATGGAAGGACGTGTGCAACGTGACATCTGGTATATCGAGCATCGGACGTTCATTCTGGACTTATATATCATGTATAAGACTGTATATAATGTAATCCGTGGGGATAAAGAGGCTTATTAGGTGAGGAATTGGAAATTGAGTAAAAATTAAATCAATAGTTGTAAAATTACATGAGTAGGTGGTTATGAGAAAACTGAAACGATTGACTTTGGGTGTGTTACTTGCTTTTTTGCTGGTATCCTGCCAATCATATAAGAAAGTGCCTTATTTGCAGGATACGGCTTTTTGTGAATGATACAGAACAGAGTGTTCGTCAGACAGGTGTGAAGGTTATGCCCAAGGATTTGTTGACGATTGCCGTGTCTTGTTCTACTCCGGAATTGGCTGCACCTTTCAATCTGGTTCGTTCGAAGACTGCAGGTGGATTGGAGGAAAAGACGGCGGGACAAGGAACCACGCCCCTGCTCTGCAACAATATTTAGTAGATAATCAAGGGAATATCAATTTTCCAGTGTTGGGCGAGATTCATGTGAGTGGATTGACTAAACTGGAAATAGAAAAAACCTGATTATAGATAAGCTGAAGGTTTATTTGAAAGAAGGGCCGCTTGTAACTGTGCGTATTGTTAATTACCGGATTTCGGTATTGGGAGAGGTTACTAAGCTAGGAAGCTTTGTAGTCTCTAACGAGAAGATTAATTTGCTGGAAGCGCTCGCTATGGCAGGTGATTTGACTATTTATGGTATGCGTGATAATGTGAAATTGATCAGGACAGGGCAAGATAACAAGCAGGAAATTATTACTATAGACTTGAATAAGGCTGAAACGGTATTGTCTCCTTATTATCAGTTACAGCAGAATGATATAATTTATGTGACACCTAATAAGACTAAGGCTAAGAATTCGGATGTTGGAACCAATACGGGATTATGGTTCTCCGGTGTTTCAGTTTTGTTGTCAATAGCAAGTCTATTATTAAATATACTAAAAATAAAGTCATAAAAATAAATTAATCAAAAATGAAAGAAAACTCGTACAAAAATAATATGAATGAATTGGATGAAGAGAAAGTCAATTATCAGGAACTTCTTTTCAGATATGTAATCCATTGGTCCCTTGGTTTGTCGCTTCTGTTTTGATTTGTTTGATAGGTGCTTGGGGATATTTATATTTCCAATCCTGTGTATCAGGTTTCTGCTTCTATCATAATAAAGGATGATAAGAAAGAAGGAAATTGGGATCGGCAGATTTGGAAAGCTTGGGATTAGGTGGGGTGATTACTTCTACGCAGAGTATTGATAATGAGATAGAAGTGCTACGCTCAAAAACAATACTGAAAGAGGTCGTTAATAATCTGGAACTTTATATTACTTATTATGATGAGGATGAATTTTCCTAAAAAGAATGTATAAGACCTCTCCTGTCGTGGTGAATTTGACGGCCCAAGAGGCGGACAAATTTCAAATGCGGCTTTGATTGACATGAAAGCTGGCTTCCGATGGTGGGCTGGATGTGAATCTAAAAGTGGGTTTGAATGAATATAATAAGCGTTTTTGATAAAGTTACCGGCAGTATTTCCTACGGATGCAGGAACATTTGGGTTCACATTGAAAGATTCGTTGTCAAACGGAAGGTCGAAAGTAGGGCAAAGTTGTAGTACGAAATATCAGCGCTGCGGTAGTTAGCCAGCCGTTTGGAGTTGCAAAGGGGTATCAGTGGGCATTGGAAATTGCGCCAACCTCTAAAAGCAACTTCCGTTGCTACAGTTGTCTCATTAATTAATACGAATATACAGCGTGGACAGGACTTTATCAATAAACTAATGGAAATGTATAATCGGAATACGAATAATGATAAAAATGAAGTGGCCGAAAAAGACGAGAGAGTTTATTCAATGAGCGTATTAAGATTATAGACGAGGAATTTGGCAATACGGAAGAAAAGCTGGAGACATTTAAGCGAGAATGCCGGTTTGACGGATATTAGCAGTGATGCTCAATTAGCTGTATCAGGAAATGCTGAATATGAAAGAAAACGTAGAAAATGGAACTCAAAATTAATTTAGTTCGTGATCTTAATAAATATATCAATAATCCGTCGAATGAGTATGAAGTATTACCTAGTAATATTGGTTTATCCGATAATGGTTTAACTACTCAAATAGATCGTTATAATGAATTGATTATTGAACGTAAGCGTTTACTTCGTACTTCTACGGAAAGCAACCCGATGATTGTAAATCTGGATACAAGTATTCGTGCCATGAAAGCAAATGTAAAAGCTGCTATTGATGGGACTTTACAAGGCTTGCTTATCGTGAAGGCTGATCTGGATCGTGAGTCCAGTCGTTTTTCCCGTCGTATCAGTGATGCTCCGGGACAGGAGCGCCAGTATGTAAGTATTGCACGTCAGCAGGAAATCAAGGCTGGGCTTTATCTGATGCTTTTGCAGAAACGTGAAGAGAATGCTATTATTTAGCCGCTACTGCGAATAATGCGAAGATTATTGATGAGCCAGCAGCTGAAGGTGCTCCAGTTTCTCCTAAGCCTAAAATGATTTATATGATTGCTTTAGTGGTTGGGGGAGTGGGATTGCCTGTTAGTATTATTTTTTTTAATTGGTTTGACTAAATTTAAAATAGAAGGGCGTGGTGATGTAGAGAAGTTAACAAGTCTGCCTATTGTAGGTGATGTACCGTTGACAGAAGAAGCAAACGGTTCTATTGCTGTGTTTGAGAATCAGAATACTTTAATGAGTGAAACTTTCCGTAATATCCGTACTAATCTTCAGTTTATGCTTGAGAATGACAAGAAGGTGATTCTGGTTACTTCTACGGTTAGTGGTGAAGGTAAATCTTTTTATTTCTTCAAATCTAGCGATTAGTCTTTCTTTATTAGGAAAGAAAGTGGTGATTGTGGGGTGCTTGATATTCGTAAGCCTGGTTTGAATAAAATTTTTAATCTTCCTCGGAAAGAGAAAGGGATTACTCAATATCTGTCGAATCCTGAAAAATCACTGATGGATCTCGTTCAGGCTTCTGATGTCAGCAAAGAGTTTGTATATTCTTCCAGTGTGGTGGTACTCCACAATCCGACAAAATTATGTCGCGCCGTCCCGGCTGAGCAGAAAACTCACCGCGCGGTTGGCCCGCGTTGTGAACAGTCCACACGCCCGTTGACGTCTTGATGAGGGGGTCTGGTTGCCCGAGGCGTCGTACGTCGGCACAAAGGCGCCTCCCCGCGTTTTCTTCAATGCGGGCATACTGGTTGAGTTCGTTTAGGCGTAGGCGAGTTCTTGGGCCGGTTCCTGCGCCGTCTTGCGGTTGCCGATATTGTCATGCTGTAACCGCCGTAGGGGCAGCGCCAGGGTAACGCCGGTAGCTCATTCTGCCGTTGCTAGCTGGCTGTCGCTGCGTGCAGGCTCCGTTCCCCGCCGCTGCTGGAGTGACCGGGCGTCTCAAAAATCTGTAGTTTATAGAGTGGTCATGATCTTAGAAGTCGTCTAGAGTTGACAGCATTTGTGAGGCCATAATTTATTGACATATTTTTGCCTTAATCAAGCAATACGTAAT
>VOFJ01003072.1_pt1 | contig 42099 bp, 71 predicted proteins | sample 5384081 | NCBI WGS metagenome assembly VOFJ01 (sample SAMN12384729, study PRJNA508395) | human gut metagenome | isolation source: healthy gut I | host: Homo sapiens
CCTGAGCTTGGTTGTAAGCCTGCCGACCTCGCAGGTCGCCAGAAAGCCGGTGCGGCCAGGTTGACACCAGAACAGGCTTGCCGTGCTTCATGCAGGAAAGCCCGGCGCGCAACGCGATGCCGTCACCGCCGATGGTCACGACCTGGTCGGCGGCGCGGTAGGCATCTGCCTCGGGCAGAAAATGCACACCCGTCAGTCCGGCAGAACCAAATTCGTTCGCAAAAAGGGCTGCGGCATCAAGACCGGCACGCCCAGCCCGGCCAGCACAGCGGCAGCCTGCCGCGTAACGGCAAGCCCGGTGTCCTTGGTCGGGTTGGGAATCAGCAAAACCGACATTGTGTCACTGGTCAGGGTCCTTTCTCAGTGCAGATTGGGCGCTTTGTCCAGTGTATCGTGGGAGGCTGCGACGACCTTTTCAATCAGGCCCTCCGGCAGCGGCTGCGGGGTATCGCAGTGCTGGACGTACATCAGGTATTCAATGTTGCCCTCGGGTCCCTTTGATGGGCGAAAAGTCCAGGCCCGTGGGGGTAAAAAGTGGTTCGCCAGCGGCATACCCCTCGGCCATTTTCAGTACCTCGCGGTGGGTAGCCGGGTCGCGCACGACGCCCTTTTGCCGACCTTCTCGCGGCCAGCCTCAAACTGCGGCTTTTGACCAGGCAGACGCCGACAGCGTCCGGTGTGCAGATGGCGTCTGCCACCGGGAAGATATGCTTGAGCGAGATGAACGAAACGTCCACGCTGAAGAACGCAACCGGCTCTGTCAGGTCCCCAGGCTTTACATTGCGGATGTTTGTTCTTTCCATATTGATGACGCGCGCATCGGTGCGCAGGCTCCACGCCAGCTGGCCGTAGCCCACATCGACGGCGTAGACCTTGACCGCGCCGTTTTGCAGCATACAGTCGGTAAAGCCGCCCGTGGACGCGCCAATGTCCATGCAGAACTTTTGCCGTCCGGCGCATCGGAAAGACCTGCATGGCCTTTTCCAGCTTGAGGCCGCCGCGGCTGACATTAGCCGATGTCATGCCCGCGCACCTCGACCTTGGCGTCGGGTGCGATCATTTCACCGGCCTTGTCGACCTTCTGCTCGTTGACAAAGACAATGCCGGGACATGATGAGCGCCTTGGCGCGCTCACGGCTCTGTACCAGTCCGTTCTGGCACAGATATTGATCCCAGGCGAATCTTGCTCATGCCTGTTTCTCCTTTAAAGCGTTCAAAATATCTGTGCAGAGGGCCGCGGCGTCAAGCCTGCTGATCCTGCGCATCTGGGGGCACCGTGGCGTGGCAACAGGCTGTTGTCCACGGCATGCAGCAGGAATTGCCCTGCCAGCCGCATTGCTGCATGGCAAAGCCCAGCTGCTCGCCGATGCCGCCGCCGGTGCGCACCGTATCCGCCGGCAAACAAAATCGTGTTGTAGTGCTTCGTGTATCGCACACACCGTCCGGTGCGGGAAAATCTGCGTCAGCTTGACGCAGTCCGCCTGCATGCCATGCCGCGCCAGCAGATCCTGGCGGCAATGATTTCCTCGGTCTCGGCACCGTAGCTGACAAGCGCGACACGTGCGCCATCGACGGGGTCCAGCACATCGTAGCGCGCGCGCCTGTGTAGCCATACGCGCCAGTGGGGGTTCACCGCCGCCGCGGGTAGCGGATCATCCGCGGGCCGTGTGCCTTGCTCAGCAAGATAGGTCAGCCAGTAGCGCAGCTCCGCATAGTTGGAGGAAGGGCAAAAATGGGATCCCAACCTGGAAAAGAACGCCGGATCATAAAATACCCTGATGCGTCTCACCGTCGCCGGGTACCAGCCCTGCACGGTCCACAGCGAACAGCACATTTTTCATGCAGGTTGACGTCATGAATGATCTGATCGTAGGAACGCTGGAGGAATGTGGAATAAATACAACCACCGGGAGCATCCCTGGCTGGCCAGACCGGCCGCAAAGTCACAGCGTGCTGTTCTGCCATGCCAACATCAAAAAGCGTTGGGGTGGGCGTATGGTGGAAAGAACTGCAGACCTGTGCCGCATTTCATGGCGGCAGTAATGGCACAGACCGGTCATTCTCACTTCCCGGCTTATTGAGCGTTGCCAAAGGCGGTTGAAACGATTCTTGCCGGAGCCACCTCCGGGTCCGGGGGATGAACCAAATCAAAAGGTCGAAACGCCATGGTAATTGCCGGGGTTTGCCTCTGCGGGGCATAGCCCTTGCCCTTTTGGTCACGACATGGAGTGAAATGGGGCCGAGGCTGGCTGCAGATGGCGCTGGCGCGTTCCAGTTGAGCCTCGTTATGGCCGTCGATGAGTCCAAAAATAGTGAAAACCCATATCCTCGAACATCGTGGAATGGTACATGGCCCGGCGCACCATGCTCTTACCGCCCTGAATGGCGGATTTGAGCGGCGGGCCGACCACGAGGGACCCCATCCAGAAACGTCCGGACGTTCTCTTTTGCATCAATGTAACGGCTCGTGGTGCGCAGATGGCTGAAATACCGTGCCAGCGCACCAACGTTATTTGGAAATGGACATCTTGTTGTCGTTGAGGACCACCAGCAGGTTGTCCAGCCCGCCAATGTTGTTCATCCCCTCGTAGACCATGCCGCCGGTGAACGAGCCATCGCCAATGACGGCAACCACATGGCCCGGCTCCCCCCGCAGTTTCCTGGCCCAGGCCATGCCAATAGCCAGGGAGAGCGAGGTGTTGCCGTGACCAGCCACAAAGGCGTCATGGACGCTCTCTTTTTGGGTTGGGGGAAACCGGAAATGCCATCCAGCTGCCGCAGCTTGGCAAAAAGCCCTCCCGGCGGCCGGTCAGCAGTTTATGGGTATAGCACTGATGACCGACATCAAACACGATCTCGTCTTTCGGCGTTTCCAATACGCGGTGCAATGCAACGGTCAGCTCTACCGCACCGAGGTTGGAGGCGAGATGTCCACCTGTTTTGGAAACATGATCCAGCAGAAATGCCCGGATCTCTTCACACAGCTGATTGACCTGCCCGCTCGAAAGCTTTTTTTTTTTTTCAAATTTTTCAAATCGCTAGGCTGTGAATTTATTTTTTCCAGCAAAGGGAAATTCATAGCTCCACGTCCTTCTCATTTTTCTTCCTGAAAATTCTCACACCGGGCTCATCGGGTAAAGGAGCCCTACCGCAACACCGACCAGAACGCCTGCCACCACCTGCAGCGGTGTATGGCCGACCATCTCTTTCAGGTGCATGTTCTGCAAAAACGGCGAATTTTGCTCACTGATGTCGATCCACTGCTCGATCATCTGGTTCAACACCTTGGCCTGCTCGCCGGTCTCATGCCGCACGCCCATGGCGTCGTGCATGGTGATAATGGCGACAACACTTGCAACTGCAAAGATCGAGGAGCCGACTCCCGCGCTGCGTGCCGTTGCGATGACCATTGCACAAACGGTTGCGCTGTGTGCGCTGGGCATCCCGCCGTCGCCCCACATCCGCTCCAGCTGAAATTTGCCGAGCAGGATAAAATTGATGATCGTCTTGAGCACCTGGGCTACAAACCAGCCCAGAAGCGATACGGTCAGGATCTCGTTTACCGAGAACAGATCTTTGATCAATTGCATGTTTTGTCCACCTTCTTGTGTATTTCCTCAGCTGCGCCGGACCAGAAGCTCCCTGGCCAGCTCCACCAGGAACGCACTCTTCTCCCCGAACTCCCGGTGGAGCGAAGCGCAGGTCTCGTTGTTCAATTTCTTGGCCAGCTCCATAGCGCCGTCTGTGCCAAACAGGGTCACAAACGTGGTCTTGCCGTTCTCGCTATCGCTGCCAATGGGCTTGCCCAGCTGCTCCTGCGAGCCGACTACATCCAGCACGTCATCCACGATCTGGAACACCAGACCGATGCCGTACGCATAGTCTTCCAGCTCTTTGCTCTGCTGTTCCGTTGCCTGTGCGGCGGCGGCACCCATCTGGATGGCAGCATTGATGAGCGCACCCGTCTTGTGGCGGTGGATCAGGCGCAGTTGTTCTTCGGTGGCGGCAAGTGCCTCATATTTAAGGTCCAGCTCCTGGCCGTAGACCATGCCGTGGCTGCCAGCCCCCATGCCCAGTGCCTGTGCGGCACGGACACGGATCTCAGCCGAAGCCGGGCGTGTGCAACGGCGTTGAATGCTTCCGTCAGCAAGACATCGCCGGCCAGCATGGCAGTGGCTTCTCAAATGCCTTGTGGCAGGAGGGTTTGCCGCGGCGCAGGTCATCGTTGTCCATGCAGGGCAGGTCATCATGGATGAGAGAATAGCAGTGCAGCATCTCGACCGCCGCCGCAAACTGCTCGGCTGCCTCGGCATTGCCATGGAGCATATCGCAGACGGACAGCACCAGTACCGCACGGATGCGCTTGCCGCCGCTCATCAGGCTGTAGCGGGCCGCGCGGCAGACCTCGGATTCCTCCGGCAGGTAAGTATTGCAGGCGGCTTCCAGTGCACGGTTGACCCGGGCAAGATATTCATGATACTGCTTTTCGTAATCCATATGGACTTCCTCCTTCAATCGTCGGCTGCAGCGGGCTTTGCCGCACTGCGTTTTGCGTCGATCTCGTCGATTTGCAGAGAGGCTTTTTCCAGCGTCGCTCTGCAATATTCCATCAGTGAGGCCGCTTCCGCGTACAGCTTGACCGATTCGGCCAGTGTGGTATCCTCACTTTGCATCTGGGTTAAAATCGTATCCAGACGGGCCATTCCGTCCTCAAAGGTTTTGGGTGCTCTCATCTTGTTCCTCCACGGAGATGACTGTACAATGTGCAAGCTTTGCAGCTCCCCGCACAGTGACCGTATCTCCTGCACGCAGAGAATCTGCGGTGCAGAGCTTTTTGTTTTTATCGTAGAGCATGGCATAGCCGCGGGCCAGCACCTGATAAGGGCTCAGGGGAGCCAGCCAGGGCCGCGGCGTGGCCGAGCTGCTCTTTTTTGTTACGGAGCTTTTGCTGCATCGCCTGCCGAAGCTGTTCCTGCCGTGCAGCAAGGCTCTGCCGCCGAGCGGTCAGCGGAGTGCGTGCCGCTTCCGGCGAAAGCGTCTGCTCCGCCTGCCTGCATAAGCTCATTATAGCATATTTTCAGCTGGCTTTGCATTATATTCTGAATATTTTGTTCCAGGTTGTATAATTTGCGCGCCAGTTCGCCCTGTCTGGTACAGCCAGCTCTGCTGCTGCCGAGGGGGTAGGCGCGCGCTGATCTGCAACAAAGTCCAGAATCGTGAAATCGATCTCGTGTCCGATGGCACTGATGAGGGGGGCGTTTTGCAGCGGTAAGCTGCCCGGGCAATGATCTCCGCGTTGAAGACCCAGAGGTCTTCCCGACTGCCGCCGCCACGGGCCACAATGATGGTATCCACTTCCCCGCTTTTATCCAGCCGGTCGATGGCGGCAGCGATCTCTTTGGCGGCTTCAAAGCCCTGCACGTTGACCGGGCAGAGCAGCAGCCGCACCGCAGGCCAGCGACGGGAGATGATGTTGCAGATATCCTGCAGCGCAGCTCCCGTTTGCTGGTAACGATCCCGATGCATTTTGGGTAAGCAGGCAGCGGCTTTTTTTGTGCTCTGGAGCAAACAGGCCCTCTTGTTCCAGCTTTGCTTTCAGCTGCTCAAAGGCCAGCTGTGCAGAGCCGATGCCATCCGGAAACATATCGTTGACATAGACCTGAAATGCACCATCCCGCTCATAAAAGGGTGGCACGGCAGCGGACGATGACTTTCATTCCCTCTTCCGGGCGGAAGCCAAGCCGTCGCGCGTCCGAGCGGAACATGACCGCTTTCACACTGCTGGCCTCATCCCGGAGGAAAAATAGCAGTGTCCGCTCCGGGAATTCTGCACAAAATTAGCGATCTCACCTCGCAGAGCCAGATCAAACAAAATGTCGTTTGCATCCAGAAGTGTTTTGACATACTGGTTCAGGGCGGAAACCGAGATCACTTCAGCCATAATCCGGCCTCCCGTGCCGCCAGGATCGAAACTCCAATGGCGTTATCGCTGGAGTACTGTCCCGGCACAAAAGAGACCTGGGCAGAACGCTGCTGCCCAGGCATGGATGATATCACTGCTCATCACGCCGCCGGCACAGACCACCGGGAGCCCGGGATATTCTTTCTGAGCTGCTTTTGTCATTTTCACAACGGTATCGGCCACGCAGAGCAGGCAGTACTTGCAGACATACTCCGGGCTTTTTGCCTTCTTTGAGCAGGGCATTGCACTGATTTTCCAGCCCGGAGAGGCTGCACTGCATCCCTCTGACAGTGGATCTTGGCTTGATAGGCTCGGTACAGTTTGCCGCAAGGCGAGAAACTTCCGCACCCGCCGGGAAGCCAAAGCCCAGTTTGACACCCACCCGATCCACAGCCTGTCCGGCATAGAGGTCTGTGCTGGTGCCAAGGGTCTCGATGCGTCGGACTTCATCACAGAGCAGCAGGTCGGTGGTGCCGCCGGAAATATGAAACAGCAGCACTTTCTGGCGGAACAGTTTGTCCCCCCTCCGCAGCAAAAAGCGCGGCGGCCGCATGGCCCTGCTGGTGCGTCGTATGGATGAGCGGGATGCCCCGGGCCAGCGCAAAGGCCGTGGCCGCGTTGACGCCTGCCAGGAAGCAGGGCATATAACTTCCCTCCACCGGACGCGGTTTCTGGGAGACGCCCACCGCTGCGATTTGGGTCAGATCAAACTCATGACCAAGCTCTTCCAGCATTTCCGGGAGTGCTACCGTGTGGTGGAACAACGCATCACTCTGGCGCAGCCCAAGCTGGCCCCTCCTTGACCGGGAGAAACCGCTTCTTTGCGCAAACAACCTCTCCGGCTGTATCAAAAACGGCCAGAGAGGTTGCATAGTTGCTTGTGTCGATTCCAAGTGTGTAACAGCTCACAGCTCTTCAGACTCCATCGCATCGGCAGCATCGAGCCCTTTCTCGCGGGCTACTGCACCCAGCAGACCGTTAACGAACTGGTAGTCCTCGTCTGCGCCGTATTTCTTCGCCAGCTCAACCGCCTCGTTGATGACGACGCCAGGCTTTTTCTCGTCGCCGTACAGCATCTCGGCCAGACCCAGACGGAGCACCGTCAGGCTCACGCGGGGCAGACGCTCCATCGTCCAGTTGCGCAGATGGGCGCTGATGAGGTCGTCCACCTCAGCCGAGTGGCCGTAGTAAGCGCGCAGCAGGCGCTGACCGAACACATCCACAGGATGCTCTTCGTCGCACTCTGCGTGGTTATCGAGTGCTTCTTCCAGAGCGATATCACCAAAGGTCTGAGAAAAATGCCAGCAGAAATGCATTTTCGCGGGCTTCACGACGGGGCAAAATATTATCCATAATGTTCCTCTCGCAGCAGGGGCGTTCCGCGGCCACAGCCGCAGAAGCCCTGCTTTTTGTTTTTATTCACATTCTTTGGGGTTGATCAGTCGATTGCGGCATCCTGTGCCGGAGCAAGGCCCGCGATCACAAGGTCTACACGGCTGACGGTGACGTTCGTCATGTTCTGGACGGCTGTTTTGACGTTCTCCTGCACCTTTTCCGCCACGGAGGATGCGCGCGCCGAATGCGACGACGAGATGCAGGGTGATCTCAGCCGTGCCATCCCGCATTTCTACCGTAACAGGAGACTGCACGTTAGCACGCTCCAAAAAGTCTTTTACTTTCCGGTTCTGGCTGCCGCAGGAAACTTCTGCAACGCCCGCTACTTCCAATGCGGCACAACGCGCAATCTTACCCAGGACTTCGGTCGAAATCTGCAGGCTGCCGCCTCTAAGATCCATATTCTGTAATTCCATTCTATGGTCCTCCATCCAAAATGAGCGCAAGCTCATTCTATTTTGTTTTGGTCTGTGCAGAGAATTCTCCCTGCCATTGAATGCTTACTGTTATTATACCATTCTTTCTGCATTTTCACAACACCTTACTTCACTTCCACCACAGTGATATTCTGGGCGGTCACAGAGCTTTTACTCAAAACGATGTCCCGGATCTGTGCTACCTGCGCGGCGGTCAGAGCGTCGCCGGAGGTCATGACGGTCAGATCAGCCCGGCCGGACTGCAAAAAGCACAGGCAGTCCGCGAAGCCTTTGGCTTTGACCAGCGTTTCGATCTCATTTTTCCGCATTGAGGTCTTCCAGGTTTCCGGTCAGCTGCCGCGGTATAACCTTTTTTTTTCCTCGGCGGAGAGGTTGGAGCTTTTGAGCGTTTTCTGAATGGTATCCAGTGCGGCATCGTGGGCTTTTTTCCCGCTTGAGGCGGGCTTCTTCAAAAAAATTTGGAGCCGGAGTCGTTTGCCACGCTGACAAGCTGTGCTTCGCCGTAATTCTTGTTGGCACTGGAAACCGCTTCTGCTTCCGTCATCAACCCATCCGTGATGGGAGAAGCCGCAACAGCCTCCGCTTCCGTCTCGACCACAGCGGCTGAAACATTGACCGCATCTTCATTCAGGCTGACTCCGGTGCGGGAATATTGCCAGTTAAGGTAAACTGCTACCACCAGAGCGGCGGCCAATGTAATGGCAGTGGCCTTGCGGGTCGTACTTTTTTGCAGTGGCTCTCATGTTCGTTCCTCCTTGCAAATACAAATCGCAAATACAAAAAGTTTCGGGTACGGCGCTGCTCCACACAGACGCGGTTGGACGGAACATCCAGCAGGGCACCTACCAGCTCTGTGATGCGGGAGGCGACCCGGACATCTCCGCCGCCCTCGCAGACGACCGCCACACCGCAGATGGTCGGCAGATAAACAGTTTGTTCCAGTGCGGTCCCGTCGTCCAGCAGCACATGGGTCTGCTGCGTCTGGGTCTGTCCCGAGAGCGTGTCCAAGGCATAAACGGTCTCCTCCCCCGCTTTCCAGTGTGAGCATCACAGTGGTCTTTCCTGCTCCCCTGTACCTGCTCGATCAGCTCTGTCAGCTGCTGCTCCAGCTGTGTTTTGTAAGTTCCCTCCTCCGGAGATACAGCCTGCGGTGCCGCCGGGGCTTTTTGCCGGGAACAACTCTGAAAGCAAAATGAGCGCCATGGCGATGCAGCCCAGAACCAATGCAAAGCCGTGCACGGTTCTGCTTTTTCAGCAGGGTTTGCAGCCACTTCCTCAGTTCCGAAAGTTCTGGCTTCATGGTATTTCCTCCCCCGCTGCAGCGATCCGGATCTGTTTCGGCAGCAGCTGAAGCTTTTTCCTGCAAAAAGGCACCTGCCTGCTGCCGTTCTTCCGCGGTACAGTTTGCCGGGAGCGTCATTTGTGCGGAACAAATAGCGACAACCGAATCGGTCTCTTTCAGCATCACGGCTACCGAAGCTTCTATCCCGGTTTTCGTGCACCACTGTTCCGCGAGTGTCTGTTCCAGCTGCGCCTGCGTCTGCGCTAAAATGGCCGTTTCGGGCGATGCAATGGAAACCGACTCCCTGCACGGGAACTAAAAACGCCCGGAGCTGCACATGGGCTTGCGGCACGGTGCGGGCAAACACTACTAGAATATATAGCCCTGCCACGGCTTTTATGCACCGCCGGGCCCAGGTGCTGCCCGCCAGTTGCGTGGTCAGCTCCTGCACAGATACAGGCGATACAGAAAATCGCCACGGCCCGTTCCAACGGCTGCATTTACCCACCTCCCGCAAGAAACAAAAAATACCGTTCCCATTATAAATAATCCAAAGAAAAGCGCGGTTGCTGCTGCCGCCATACAACGGACAGCTTCGGCAAAGCAATCCAGTAAGGCCTTACAGCGGATGTTCCCTGTCAGGCTGCAAAACAGGCTGCATCCGCACAAAAGAGCCAGCTGGAGCATCATGCCGAGATACAGCGGGAAAAAATTCCGCCCCAAGAAACGCAATGGCCGCAAGGCCGAGGCCGCTTTTCAAGAGCTGGATTCCTGCGAGAAACGCTTCTGAAACATCGCTTAAAGTCTGCCCTACAATGGGGACACTCCCGGCCAGAAGCTGGCCTGTGCGGAGCGCGGCACGGTCCAGCTGCAATGCTGTAACCCGCTGCAACCCCAGCAAAAGTGCCAGAAACTTCCCCGCCCAATGAAGTGCCTGGCGCAGCAAAGCGCCTGTACTTTGGCAGAAAGCGGCAAGCCCGTGATCTGTGCTGATGCAGCAGGCCATGCTGAGAGCCAGATAGCATTGCAGCAAGGGCCGGACAAATGCTGTCAGGCACTGCGCCAGAAAGCAGAGGATTGTCAGAAAAAAATCCGCTGGCCGCGCTGCCTGCTGCCGTTTCCCCACCCATGGTCAGGACTCCGGCATAGACCGGGAGAAACCCCAGCAAAAAAGCCGCGCCACTCTCCCATCTGTGCACAGAGCTGTTCCGCAAGCGTGAGGAGCTTGCTCCAGAGGAGAACACCGCACCCACCTGCCGCGATCAGATCAAGCAGTTCGCCGTTGGTGGTCTCACTTGTCAGAAAAGACAAAAAGCGCAGCAAGGAGCAAAAAATAACAGCGCATCCGTGCTGCCACGCAGTGTCTCCTGCAAGGCAGCTGCCATGGAACCGTGGAAGAGCTTTTTTAAGGCATCGAGCGGGGCATTCGCAAAATCCGAAATGCTTACCGGGCTTTGTTCGAGGTAAGGCTGCCACTGTTCTGCCCCGGGGATGCCGGATAGAGTTGTTTCGTCCAGAGCCAGTGCCGCCGGGGTAATGATGCAGAGGCTTGTCCAGACCAGAAAAAGGGCAAAAAGAAGCTTTTTGAATCCATGTTGTTTCATCCAAGAACACCCAGATCCGTTGTCCGATCTCTTCCAGCAGCGGCCACGCCGCCGCCAGCACCAAAAAGCCGCCCAGCCAGCGAAGCGCACCATGCCAGCGATTCTGCTCCGGCTTCCTCGCAGAGCGTCCGTGCGTAGTCGGTCAGCAGAACGATGCCCGTACAGCGCAGCAGACAGCCGTATGCATTTCCGCCGGCGCGTTGCTCCAACCGGACAAGCCCGGAAAGAACACTTTGCGCGGCACTCCCGACCCGGGCCAGCAAAATCAGGGCCGCGGCCATGGAAACCAGCAGTGAAAAGTCGGGGCACTTTTCTGGAACAGTGCGTACAAAACTGCCGCCAGCACGGCAATGGCAAGGCTGGAAAGAGCAAGGCTCATAGTGCGAATAAAAGATTTTATGGTGACAAACAATGTGCTGATCTGCTTGACCAGAATGGACAAGACCACCACGAGCCCGGCCAATGTCGTCATCATGGCCTGATCTTCCCGGCCGGAACGGATCAGCAACTGGTTGAGCACCGCTACGATGATGCCGATGGCCGCAATTTTGAAAATGAGATCAATTTCCATTGCCCGGTTTCCTCCCTGTATTTGAAACGAAGTTTTGCGCTTTAAAAAGGAGAATGGCTGCCGTAAGTCCAAGAAGTATCCCGAGTTTCGGGGCAAGCACCAGGCGGCTCTGCGCAGCTTTTTCCTGCTGCTGCAAAAAGCTGCGGAAGCGCTCTTGATAAAATGCCAATCTGCTGCACGCCTGTTCTGCTTCCGTATGGCCAAGGGCGGAAAAACACTCCGCAAAGCAGGCGGCTTCCTGCGGAGAGAAACTCTGCGGTGGAATGGCTGTCTGAATCATTTTGGCGGAGCAGAAGAGTTTGTGCTCACGCTGTAACTTTTTCGACAGCATGTTCAGGTCAGCCCGGCGGAATGTAATCTCCTGCTCGATCTCCTCCAGGAGCGCAATGGTTTGCCGGAGTGCTTCCAGATGCTCCTGCGTGCGGATGCAGACGGCATCCCCTGCGCACCAGCCGCACACCACCAAAAAAGAATGTGCCCACCAGCCGTAAAGCCGTCATAATATCCGCACCGCGGCAACCTGACCCGGATGATCCCGGCCACGAAGCAGCACGGCAGCCTGCAACGCCCCGCAGGCGCGGAACTCCTGCAGCTGTGGGCGGCAGAATGCTTCTTCCCAGCTGGAGGCATGGAGAGTGGCAATAATGGCGGCACCACTGAACATTCCCTGTTCCAGCGCCCGGACTTCTTCCGTGCCGCCAAGCTCGTCCAGCAGGATAAACTGGGGCGAGAGGGTGCGCAAAGCCATCTGGACAGCCATTGCCTTGGGCCAGGCCTGAAATTTCATCAACGGCCATGATTTTCTGCACGTAAGGAACGGTGGATCCCGGGCAGATTTCCCGGCGTTCATCAATGACGCAGACGGTTTTGTCCTGTGCAGCCAGTGCCCGAGCTATGCTGCGCAAAAGGGTGGTTTTGCCACTGTCTGGCTCGCCGATCAAAAGAACCCCCGTCAGCCTTTGTTCCAGCAGGCCGCGCAGTTCTTCTGGTAAGGTGATCCATTTCCGCCGGGCAATGCGGAGGTTGACTGAGTGGAGCTGCTGCAAAACCGCGCCCTGTGTTGGATGCAGAAAAAAGCGTCCGCCAAGACCTGCCCGGCAGCCATTTGGCAGGGTGACATACCCTTGGGCGACTTCCGCCTGATGGGTGTGGACAGAGCCGTCGCAGAGCGTGAGGAAAATCTCATCCATCTGCAGCTGGGTCAACACGATTTGCCGGAGCGCCGGGACGCAGGCCGACGTGCAGAGAACGCCGGAAATGGTCATCTGCAACCGGACAGCCCACCCGCAGCCGAATCTCATGGACCTGCTCTGCCAGTTCAACCGGGAGTTCTGCCAGCGGCCGGGAAAGCCAGCTGGGCAGAGACTGAATCGCGCGGTAATACTCGTCCATTTTTATTTCCCCTTTCCGGACGGTTTTGGATTTTTAGTCCTCTTGTCCTCACTGTATGGCGGTAGGCTTGCATTTAGAACCGCAGCAAAAAAGCAGCCCCACGGTGGAGCACTTTCCACGGTAAGGCTGCTTGCAAGATTTGATTTGAATTTTAATTTTCCAGCATGGCAAGGAATTCCGCTTCTGTCAGGACGGTCACCCCCAGGGACTGCGCCTTGGTCAGTTTGGAACCGGCTGCCGCACCCGCTACGACATAAGAAGTCTTTTTGGAAACAGAGCCGCTGGCCTTGCCGCCGTTCTGCACGATAAGAGCTTCCGCCTCGTTACGGGAAAGAGTTTCGAGTGTGCCGGTGACCACCAGTGTTTTCCCGGCCAGGCTTGTCACCCTTGGGTTCCCCTTTCCACTGCATGTTAACGCCCGCGTCGGCCAAGCGGTGGATAAGATCGGTAGTTCCATCCTTGGCGAAGAACTCCACCACGCTCTGCGCCATCACGCCGCCGAAGCCATCGATCTCGCTGATGCTTTCGATGGTGGCTTCCCGGATGGCCTGCATGGAGCCAAAATGCTCCGCCAGCAAAGCAGCGGCCTTATCCCCGATGTTGCGGATGCCAAAGCCAAAGAGGAGCTTGTCCAGATTGTTCTGCTTGGAGCGCTCAATGGCCTGCAGCAGATTGGCGGCACTCTTTTCCTTGAATTTTTCCAGTGTCAGCAGCTGCTCCATCGTCAGAGTGTAAATATCTGCCGCTGAGTGGACAAGACCTTTTTCAACCAATTGGGTGGCAACTGCCGTGCCAAGGCCATCAATATCCATGGCATCACGGGATGCAAAATGAATGAGGTTGCGCAGAGCCTGGGCCGGGCATTCCGGGTTGACAGCACAGCGCAGGGCAGCTTCATCCTCGAGATGGACGACCGGTGCGCCGCAGGACGGGCAGATCTCCGGCATCTGATAAGGCTCTGCATCCTCTGCATGCCTGGTCACACCGATGACTTCTGGGATGATATCGCCCGCCTTACGCACCTGAATGGTATCGCCAATGCAGAGGCCAAACTGTTTGATGAAATCCTCGTTGTGCAGAGTGGCGCGGGCAACGGTGGTGCCGGCGAGGAAAACCGGGTCAAAACAGGCGGTGGGCGTCAACACACCGGTGCGGCCAACCGCCACATCAATGCTGCGCAGAACCGTTTCCTTTACCTCTGGCGGATACTTAAACGCAATTGCCCAGCGTGGAAATTTGTTGGTGGAACCCATCAAATCGCGCTGTGCAAAATCGTTGACCTTGATAACAGCGCCGTCCATATCAAAATCGAGCTTGGAACGATTCTGGCCGATCTGTTCGATCTCCGCGATGGCATCCTCAATATCATGAACGACGTGGGTAGCGCGGCGAGACCGGGAGGCCCAGACTCTTGAGGTAATCCAGACTTTCGGCGTGGGTGGTCAGTTCCTTGCCGCGAATCTGCTGAACATTGAAGATAAAGATGGAAAGGCCACGGCTCCCGGTGATTTTTGCGTCTTTCTGGCGCAGAGAACCGGCGGCTGCATTCCGCGGGTTTTTGAACGGAGCAGCACCCTGCAGCTCCTGCTCTGCGCAGAGCTTCTGAAATGCTTCGTGGGGCATGTACACCTCACCACGCACCTCCAGAAACTCTGGAGCTCCCTCCAAATGCTTCGGGATGCGGCGGATGGCTTTGACATTGGCCGTTACATCTTCACCGACAACACCATCGCCACGGGTAGAAGCCCGAACCAGCTCGCCGTTTTCATATTCCAGGCTACAAGAAAGACCATCAATTTTGATCTCGACCACATATTCCGGGGTGACACCGGCTTCCTGGACGCGATGGTCAAAGTCGCGCAGTTCGTCATAGGAAAACGCATCCAGCAGGCTTTCCATTTTGACCGCATGGGTCACCTTGGCAAAGCGCCCGCTGGGTGTACCACCCACATGCTGCGTAGGAGAAGCGGGCGTGACCAGCTCCGGGTAGGCAGCCTCCAACTCTTTTCAGCTCTCGTGTCAGGGCATCGTATTCAAAATCTTCCAGCTCCGGGGCATCCTGATCGTAATAGAGGCGGTTGTTTTTTCAATGACCGTGCGCAGCTCCTGCACACGCTGCTTTGCCTGTTCCAGTTCCAACATGGTGTCCTTCTCCCTTTGAAAATACTCTCTTTTACCAGTGTATTATACCACAACCGGCCCCTTTTTTTTCAGCCCCAAGACAGAAGAAAAACGTTCTGCATAGCGGTGCCGATTTTTTGAAGTTGCAGACAAAACTACTCAATTATTGCGTGAAATTGGCATTTCAATACAACCTGTATTTTTCACATTCTAGATGTCGGATTCGAGCTCCGATAGTTGATTTAAAATCAATAATCGAAAAAAATACAAATTGTTATATTCAAATTATATAGCGATTTATCGATATTATTTTTGATAAAATCGGGGAATGGATTTTTGTGTCCATCTTGCAATCGCAGCTTCAAGACAACAAAAAAGAACCCCAGAAAGGCTCTGGAGTTCTTCAAGTTCATATTTTTCTGAATGAAATATCAGATGGAAATGGTATTGCAAACGTCAATCAGCACAGGATCAAGGCTCTTGGTCATTTCGAGAGCTTCATCCACGGGGTAGTCCACGAGGTGCTCACCTTTCATACCGACGATGCGGTTGTATTTGCCCTGTTCCAGCAGGCAGACTGCATGATAGCCCATCGCAGAAGCGTTCACACGGTCACGCAGAGTGGGAGAACCGCCGCGCTGGACGTGGCCCAGAATGGTAGCACGGGTGTCGATGCCGGTGCGGGCCTGGATCTCGTTGGCGATCTCCTGCGAGTGGCCGATGCCCTCTGCGACGATGACGATGAAGTGACGCTTGCCGGTGCGCTGGGTCTCGACGATCTTATCGAGGATGTCGCGCTGCATATCGAACTCTTTTTCCGGCAGCAGAACCGCCATAGCGCCGGAAGCAATGGCGACGTTCAGAGCAATGTAACCAGCGTTGCGGCCCATGACCTCGACGACGCTGCAGCGGTCATGGCTCTGGGTAGTGTCGCGCAGCTTGTCGATCATCTCCAGAGCAGTGTTCATAGCGGTATCGTAACCGATGGTGTAATCGGTGCAGGCAATGTCGTTGTCGATGGTGCCGGGCAGGCCGATCATCGGGATGCCGCGGTGTGCCAGCTCACGGGCACCACGGTAAGAGCCGTCACCACCAATGACGACCAGAGCATCGATGCCAAGCTCACGGCACTTTGCAGCGCCCTTATCCTGACCCTCTTTGGTCTTGAACTCCAGGCAGCGGGCAGTATACAGGATGGTACCACCTGCCGAGATGATGTTCGAGACACTGCGCAGGTTCATCTCAAAGCACTCGCCGTTCAGCAGGCCGTTGTAGCCACGCTGAATGCCGATCATGCGGAAGCCCTTGTGCAGGCCGGTACGGACCACGGCACGGACAGCTGCGTTCATGCCAGGGGCGTCGCCGCCGCTGGTGAGAACACCGATCGTCTTGATTTGCTTTTCCATAGAGATTCCCTCCAATTTGTTTCTTTCACGCATCATGCCGAACGACGTCTCCCATTCTGTTGGACGCCGCCCAATGCTTCCTCTTACGATTGCTTGCCTCGTTTATTATATCACAAACCCAGCTTTTTGAAAACTCTTAGCACATCCTGTTTTGTGCATAAAGCGTGCACGGAGATGTCATTTTGTTGCAACATTGCATGCTCCCACCACCCGCTTGAGCTCCTGGAAGAAGAGTGGATGGCCGGAGGTGTACAGGCGGCGGGGGAGCGGCCAGCTTCTGCTTGGTATCCTCCAGATAGAAGATGACCGGCATGTCGCCATCAAAGATCTCCAGCAGGTTGATGACCCTTGGCGTACTCCGGGCAGGTGCGGGAGGGCAGGCGGATGTAGAGCCGCTGCGTGGCGTCCCGCATGAGGTTTGGTTTATTGGCCTGCGGGTGTTTGGGGTCATAGCCCTCAATGGGCAGGATGCTCTCCGCCATCAGCTTGGCAGGCTCATCTTCCCGCACCGAGAGGCGACCCTCAATGACGACGACCGCGTTTTTCTTTGATGGAGTCCCGGAACGTATCCAGCACCCGCGGAAAACGATGACTTCCATGGTGCCCGTCAGGTCTTCCACGCTGGTAAACGCCATCATGGTATTGGATTTTGTTGTCATCATCCGGTTTTTGACAATGGTGCAGACGATGCGCACATGGGAGTTATCCAGTACATGGGCATCCTCCCCGGTCAGCGCTTTGATGGCGTGGGAGGCGAACCGCGCCGACTGTTCCCGGTAAGCGTCCAGCGGGTGGCCGGACAGGTACAGGCCGCTGACTTCTTTTTTCCTGCTGAAGCAGCTCTGTATGGGCTGTACTCCGGGAATGCTTTGATCTCATAGCTATCGGCATTTTCGCTTCCAGCGGCGTTCAGACCGCTCATAACCGAGAACAGGTCCAGCTGGCCGTCCAAATTGCGCTTGTTGTCACTTTCCACGCTCTTGATAATGCCGTCTATGGCTTCCACCAGACTGTGGCGGTTGACGCCCATGCGGTCGAACGCACCAGCTTTGATGAGACTCTCCACCGCCCGGCGGTTCAGCTCATTGCCATACATCCGCTTGCAGAAATCGTACAGACTGGTATAGGGTTTTCCCTGCCGTTTCTCCACGACCTGCTCAATGAGGTTTCGGCCGACATTTTTTTCACGGCATTCAAGCCAAAGCGAATCTGCCCGTTGGCATCGGCTGTAAAACCGCCGCCCGAGACATTGACATCCGGCGGCAGCACTTTGATGCCCAGCCGGGCGCACTCGCCAGAATACTCGATGACCTTATCGGTATTGTCCAGCACACTGGTGAGCAATGCGGGCCATAAACTCGCTGGGATAATGGCACTTGAGATACGCGGTCTGGAATGCCACATAGGCATAGCAGGCCGCATGGCTCTTATTGAATGCGTAGGACGCAAAGCTGGACATTTCATCGTAAATTTCGTTGGCCACTTTTTTCGGAGATGCCGTTGGCGACGCAGCCCGGGCACTCGTGGCCCGGCTCGGTACAGCCATGGACAAAATGCTCCCGCTCTGCCTCCATCACGGCGTGCTTCTTTTTTGCTCATGGCACGGCGGACATTATCTGCCTGGCCGAATGAGAAACCAGCCAGCTCCCGGAAAATCTGCATGACCTGTTCCTGATAGACGATGCAGCCGTTGGTCACATCCAGGATATGCGCCAGCTGGGGGCGTTTTATAGCTGATTTTATCCGGTTCATGGCGGTTGCGCAGATAGGTCGGGATGGAATCCATGGGGCCGGGACGGTACAGACTGATCAGAGCGATGACATCTTCCAGGTTCTGCGGTTGCAGACCCATCAGGACCTGTTTCATGCCCGAAGATTCGAGCTGGAATACACCCTCCGTCTCACCCCGGGAGAGCATCTGGTAGGTCTCCGGGTCATCATAATCCAGCTTTGCGATTGCGAACGTTGGATCCTTTTTTCTGAACAGCAAGCTCTGCATCCCGGATGACGGTCAGGGGTGCGCAGACCCAGGAAGTCCATCTTTAACAGACCCATCTCTTCAATTTCCGTCATATTGAACTGGGTCACAGGCAGGCCGTCGTTGGTCGCCAGAGGCAGATAATAGTCTGTCGGCTCCGGGGTGATGACAACACCGGCCGCATGGGTAGAGGCATGGCGGGGCATTCCCTCCACCTTCAAGGCAGTATCGATGAGCTCCGTTACCTGCGGGTCTGTATCGTACATCCGCTTGAGCTCCGGGGAGACTTCCAACGCGCGCTTCAGCGTCATTTTTCAGCTCCATCGGGACCTGCTTTGCCACCACGTCCACACTCTGATACGGCATTCCCAGCAAACACGGCCGACATCGCGGATGGCACCGCGGGCAGCCATCGTGCCGAACGTGACAATCTGCGCCACGTGGTCGGCACCATACTTGCGGTTGACATAGTCAATAACTTCCTGCCGGCGCTCGTAGCAGAAATCCACATCAAAATCCGGCATACTGACGCGCTCCGGGTTCAGGAAACGCTCAAAGATCAGATTGTAACGGATGGGGTCGATATTGGTGATGCCGATGCAGTAGGCGGCAATGCTGCCCGCACCGGAACCACGGCCCGGGCCTACCGGGATGTCGTGGCTTTTGGCGTAGTTGACGTAATCCCAGACGATGAGGTAGTAATTGGTATAGCCCATCGTTTTGATGACGCCAATTTCATAGCTCAGGCGGTCCTTGTTGGCCTGCGGGACATCGGGGCCGTAGCGGCGCTCCAGGCCCTCCCAGCAGAGCTTTTCAAAAAAAAATCCTGGTTATCCATTCCACCCGGGGCCTTATAATAAGGAATCTTGGTGTGGCCCAAAATCAAAATCAAAATTGCACTGATCGGCGATGATCCGCGTATTCGAGCAGGCTTCCGGTACCATAGCAAACAGATCGTACATTTCGTCTGTCGTTTTGACATAGAATTCATCGGTCTGGAACTCCATGCGGTCCGCATCCTGCATGGTCTTGCCCGTCTGGATGCAGAGCAGAATGGCCTGCATCTTGGCGTCTTCCTTGCGCAGATAGTGGGAGTCGTTGGTGGCCACCAGGGGAATGCCCGTCTCCCGCGCCAGCTTGATGAGCTGCGGCAGTACGATGTTGTCTTCTTCCAGCCCGTGGTCCTGTAACTCGATATAATAGTTGCCGACACCGAACAGCTCCTGATACCACAGAGCCGAAGATTTGGCGCGCTCATAATCGCCCGCCAGAATCGCCTGCGGGATCTCGCCTGCCAGACAGGCAGAGAGACAAATCAGTCCCTCGTGGTACTGCTCCAAAAGCTGTTTGTCCACACGGGGCTTGGGTAGAAGCCTCCTCTCGACAAAAGCAGCCGACACCATTTTGCAAAGGTTTTTTGTAACCGGTCTCGTTCTTGCAGAGCAAAATCAGATGGTTGTTGCCATCAATTTTATTTACCTTATCGAAGCGGGTGCGGGTGGCCACATAGACCTCACAGCCGATGATGGGCTTGATACCTGCCTTTTTGCAGCCTTATAGAACTGGACACAGCCGTACATGACGCCGTGATCCGTGATGGCGATGGCATTCTGACCACACTCCTTGACGCGGTCCATGAGCTGGTCGATACGGCAGGCACCGTCCAGCAGACTGTATTCTGTATGCATATGCAGGTGGACAAAGTCTCTCCCCTGTTTGTTATTCTCGCTCGGTTCCGTCATGCTTTCACCTCCTCGGCTTCCTGTTCCAGACGCTGACGCAGCGTATCGGCCAGCGACTCCAGTTTCTTCATCCGGTGCGAAAGGCCGGATTTGCTGACAGCCGGGTCAAAGCAGGCACAGAGTGCTGTCAATGAAAGATCCGGATAGGCCAGCCGTTTGGCGGCTGCATCCTGCAACACCTCCGGCAATGTTCCCAAGGCGTTCTGCTCTTCCAGAAAGCGGATGGCTTTGAGAGTCTGGGCGTTGGCACGGGCCGTCTTGCCCAGGTTTGCGGTATCGCAGTTTGTGTGGCGGTTGATTTGGTTGCGCACCTGTTTGACCGCTTTTTGCGCTTTGATCTGTGCTGCCGCATTCGCTGCCCCCATAAAGGCCAGAATGCGCTCCACATTGGCGCTGTTCTTGACATAGATGAGGTTCACACCGTTCCGGCGAGTACGATGCGGTGCAAATTCATGCTCCGCCAGCAACGCTTCAAAATCCTTGGCCAGATTGGTGCGGCTGGTCAAAAACTCAATATTATATTCTTTTTGTGGATCGATCACCGTTCCACTGCACAAAAAGCCGACCCGATGTATGCGCTGACACAGGTCTGGCAGCGTATCAGCTCCGGGTCGATCTGCAAGCTCGTTTCTGAGCCAGTGGTGCCAAAAAAGCTCATGCATCCGCGTCACCTGTTCCGGCGCACGGATGCCAAACTCATATACCACCCGCTGGGGCGGATTTTTTCAGTGATGGTTCCCTGAACACCGCAGCGGGCAAACAACTGCTCTGCCACCTGTGCGGTCAGGGCCTGCTCGGTCTGCAGCACCAGCCCCTTTGCATCAAAATACTTGGCAAAGCAGGCAAAGCCATAGGCCGCCGCGCGAAACACAGCCTTTTTGCAGGCTGCGCCGCGCGATTTCTTCCCGCGCCTGGGACGCAAAACTCATATTGTTTTATCCTTTTCTGTTCTTTAAAACAAAGGCACAGGCTCAGCGGGCAGAATCCCGATGCTGGGTGCTGGGCTGATAGCCTTTTTTCTTCGCAAAATTCCGCGATCTTCCGAGCAAAGGTAATGGAGCGGTGTTTGCCGCCCGTACAGCCCACCGCGATGGAAAGCTGGCTTTTGCCCTCCTTTGACATAGAGAGGCAGGGGCGTAATCCAGAAAATTCTCATACCGGTGCAAAAGCTCCTGTGCCTCCGGATGCCCCATAACAAAATCGACGACCTCCTGGTCAAGTCCGGTCTTGTGCTTGAGCTCCGGCACATAGAACGGATTGGGCAGGCAGCGAACGTCCAGCACAAGGTCTGCTTCCGGCGGGATGCCAAACTTGAAGCCGAAAGACAGGATATTCAGACGCATGGCGCTCTTGGCTCCCCCGTTCTTCAAGAACAGGTCGCAGACGCGTTCTTTGTTCTGCGCCGTTGAGAGCAGGGCGGTGTTGATGGTGTAGTTTGCCCGTTCTTTCAGCGGCTGCAAGATCTGACGTTCTTTTGCAAATGCCTCCCGGGTGGAGATCCCTTCCGCAATGCTGATGGGGTGACGGCGGCGGGTCTCGCTGTAACGGCGCATCAGCACATCATCCGGCGCGTCCAGAAACAGGATCTCATAGGAGATCCCCTGCTGATCCAGCTGCTCCAACCCCTGCTCGATCTCCTCTTTGCTGCGGCATCCGCGGACATCCATGGATAAGGCCACCCGCTTGAGCTGGTTATCGCCCGCTTTGGAAAAGGCCATGATACTGGGCAAAAGCCCTGCCGGGATGTTATCAATGCAGAAAAAGCCGATATCCTCCAGCGCATTCATGGCCACCGATTTTCCCGCGCCGGAAAGCCCGCTGACGATGAGAAGATCCATAGTTATTCCTCTTTCCGTTATGCCCTTACGACCCGAATCTCTTTTTTCAAGGTCATAGCCTGTTTTCTCTTTGACGATGGCCCTCACTTCATCACAAAGTGCCAGTACATCGGCACAAGTTGCGCCACCCAAGTTGACCACAAAACCGCAGTGCTTTTCGCTGATGGCAGCCCCGCCGTGGCGGTAGCCCCGCAGACCGCACTGGTCGATGAGGGCCGCGGCGAAAGCCCCTGCCGGCCGCTTAAAGGTACTGCCAGCGCTGGGTTTGTCCAACGGCTGTTTGTCGATCCGTTTTTTGCATCAATTCGTCCATCCTGGCCTTGATGGATGCAGCGTCTCCTTTTTTTTCAGGCGGAACGTTGCGCTCAGAATGCAGCCGCCGTTCTCCTCAAAAATGCTATGCCGGTACGATAAATCCAACTCAGCGGCTGGCACTTCGACGATATTTCCGTCCGCAGCCAAATACTCCACGGACGTCAGGACATCTTTCATCTCGCCGCCGTAAGCGCCCGCGTTCATATACACAGCCCCGCCCACCGTGCCGGGAATGCCGAAGGCAAACTCTAAACCGGTGCAGCTGTGGTTCAGTGCAAAATTGCAAAGAGTCGAAAGCTTCATCCCGGCCCCGACCGTCACGTTGCAATAAACTACACCGGACTCTTCGCCGGGAATGTTCTCTTTCATCCCAATGCCGGTTTTCATGGCCGTCAGATCCAGAACAGCCCCCGGAAGCCTGCATCCTCAAACAGAATGTTGCTGCCGTTCCCCAGCAGATAATAGCGAATTCCCTGCTCCTTGCAAAAAGCCACCGCCCTGCACAGCTGGATTTCGTCGCATGGTTTTATAAATATGTCTGCCGGACCACCGATACGGAACGTACAGTGGTCGGCCAACAGCTCGTTTCGGGTACAAGCAATGCCCGCCGCATCCAGTGCGGCGCACAAAGGTTCAAACATAGTGCTCCTCCATGGGAAAATCGTTAATCCAGCGTTTCGTCCAGACCCAGACGGATCAGCAGCTCCTTGGCGGCATTGTAGCCCATCTTTTTCTGGCGGTTGTTGATGGCTGCCGTTTCCAGCACGACAGCCATATTACGGCCAGGCGAAACCGGGATGCTGGTACTGGGAATGCTCACACCCAGAATATCACAATACTCGCTTTCGAGGCCGGTACGCTGGTAGTTCTTGGTGGGGTCCCAGGGCTCCAGCTGCACCACAAGGTCGAGGCTCTCGCTCACTTTAACAGCACCCACACCGAAAATACGAGCCACATTGACAATGCCAATGCCGCGCAGCTCAATAAAGTGGCGAATGTTTTCCGGTGCCGTGCCCATGATCTGGCGGTTGGAAACTTTGCGCAGTTCCACGGCGTCATCCGCTACGAGACGATGGCCGCGCTTGACCAGCTCAATGGCCAGCTCGCTCTTTCCAATGCCGCTGTCACCCAGAATGAGAATGCCCTCGCCGTACACTTCCACCAGCACACCGTGGCGGGTGATGCGGGGGAGCCAGTTCAAGGTTCAGCACGCTGATGAGGCTGCCCATCATGGTGCAGGTCGTCTCGTTGGAGCGCAGCAGCGCCACACCGTGTTTTTTGCCAGTTCCAGCATCTCTGGAAACGGCTCCAGTTCTTCACTGCGGCCCACGATAACAGCAGGCGGCTGCTGCCGGAACAGCTGATCCAGACGCTCCCGACGCTTTTCCTCCGGGAGGCCCGCCAGGAAGTTCATCTCCGCCAAGCCCATGATCTGCAGACGCAGCTTATCAAAAATAATCATAGTAACCCGCCAGGAACAGGCCCGGACGGTTGACCTCTGCAATTTCAACACTGATGTTTTCCAGATCCTGCGGCGTGTAAACCACGTCCATACTGACTTTCTCCGTCAGCTTTTTAAGCGAAACGGCGAAGTTCCCCATCGTTTTTCCTCCTGTAGGCTCTTTTCATCTGATGCACTGGTTCAAAATGGGGGCATCGCACCCCATCTTGTTTGTCAAAAACAACATTGGTGCATCTAAAAGCGAAACAATCCATCTGTTCAATAAGTGGAAAGCATAATAAAAGCATAATATAGTATGCTTACGAGAGTTCTAGTACACTATATTATAGCAAACCAGCATAAAAAATAAAAGACCCCTGACAACCTTTCTCAGTGCGGATCCCATCGCTGGCCCGTAAGCGCGGGTAGATCTTGGAGTGACAACATCCCATTTTTTCTTCTGCTTCCCATTCCATCAAAAATCCCGAAAATCTTTTCCTGAATTGCTTCATTTGCTTGCATCCGCTGCCGATTTCTTTTTATAATAAAGGTAGGCTCCTCACGGATGTGTTGTATCCTTTACATGAGTTTTACATTTGGCTGATTTCCGATTTTTACATTTCATCCTTATACTCATAGTGTAGGAAAATAACACGTCAAATCAAAGTGAGGAAACACGAAATGACTATTTTCAATGTCTTTTCCTTGTTCGGCGGCCTGGCCCTGTTCTTGTTCGGCATGGACATTATGGGCAAGGCGCTGGAGAAGCAGGCTGGCGGCCAGCTGCAGAAGATCCTGAGCAAGCTGACCGATAACCCCATCAAGGGATTTTTCCTGGGCCTGTGCGTAACTGCGATCATTCAGTCTTCCAGTGCCACCACCGTTATGGTGGTCGGCTTTGTCAACAGCGGCATCATGGAGCTGCACCAGGCCATTGGCGTGATCATGGGCAGCAACGTGGGCACCACTGTTACCAGCTGGATTTTAAGCCTTTCCGGCCTGCAGGGCGACAGCCTGCTCATCCAGATGCTCAAACCCACTTCGTTCAGTCCGGTGCTGGCATTTATCGGCATCCTGCTGTATATGGGCAAAAACGAAAAGCGCAAAGGGCATTGGCACCATCATGATCGGCTTTGCCATCCTGATGACCGGCATGACCACGATGTCCAACGCGGTGGCTCCCCTGCAGGACGAAGCCTGGTTCACCAACCTCTTTGTCCGCTTCTCCAACCCCATTTTGGGCGTGCTGGTGGGTGCCATTGTTACCGGTGTCATCCAGTCCTCCAGTGCCAGTGTCGGCATCCTGCAGGCCTTGAGCGCCACGGGCGTTATCACGTACGGCAGTGCCATTCCCATCATCATGGGCCAGAATATTGGTACTTGCGTCACTGCACTGCTCTCCTCGGTGGGTGCCAACAAAGAATGCCCGCCGGGCCGCTATGGTCCATCTGTACTTCAACATCATCGGCGTCATGCTGTTCCTGATCATTTTCTATGGTTTGAACAGCGTGCTGCACTTCACCTTTGTCAATGACACCATCGCGCGGCCTGGGGCATTGCCGTGGTCCACTCCACGTTCAACATTGCTGCCACTGTGGTTCTGCTCCCCTTTGCAGGTCTGCTTGAAAAGCTGGCCTTCCTGACCATCCCGGACGACACGCAGAAGAGCTTTTGCCTTGCTGGATGAGCGTCTGCTCAATACGCCTGCCATGGCTGTGGAGCGTGCCCGTGCCGCAACCGCCGAGATGGCTGAGCTTGCCCGCGTGGGTGTGTTCCAGGCCATGAGCCTGACGCACAAATGGGACGACACTCTGGCCGAAAAGGTCAAAGAGGAAGAAAGCAAAGTTGATAAGTATGAGGACGCCCTCGGCACTTATCTGGTCAAGCTTTCCGGCCGGGAGCTGAACCACGCTGACAGCCAGAGCGTCAACACCCTGCTCCACACCATCAGCGATTTTGAGCGCATCAGCGACCATTCGGTCAACCTGCTCAAATCTGCCGATGAGATGCACACCAAGAACGTACAGTTCTCCCAGGAATGCCCGGGAAGAGCTGCAGGTGCTGGAAGACGCTGTGCAGGACACGCTGAACCGCACCACGGAAGCTTTCCGCAAAGGGCGACCTGCATCTGGCCAGTAAGGTCGAGCCGTTGGAGCAGGTGGTGGATGAGCTGGTGCGTGCCATCAAGGCCCGCCATATTGCCCGCCTGCAGGCCGGCAGCTGCTCCATTGAATACGGTTTTGTGCTGGATGATCTGCTGACCAACTATGAGCGTGTCTGCGACCACTGCAGTAATGTGGCCGTGGCACAGATCGAGGTCGCGCAGGACAGCTTTGATACCCACGCATACCTCAACGACCTGCGCAGCGGCAACGCTGCCAAGGAGAGCGAAGTGTTCCAGCGCCGTCTGGACCGCTACCGCGAGCGTTACATTTTCCCGGAAAATGAAACCACCCCAACGGAGGAAAAACAGGGATGATCTATATTGTAGAGGACGATGCCGCCATCCGCGAGCTGGAACAGTATGCACTGCAGTCCAGTGGCTATCAGGTCAACAGCTTCCCCTCGTCAGAGCCGTTCTGGCAGGCAATGCGCACGACGGAGCCGGAGCTGGTGCTCCTGGATGTGATGCTGCCGGGCGAAGATGGCTTTTCCATCCTGAAAAAGCTGCGCAACACCCCCTCCCTGCGGAGGCTGCCCATCATCATGGTCACGGCCAAATCCAGTGAGCTGGACACCGTGCGCGGGCTGGATTGCGGTGGGGACGATTATATCACCAAGCCTTTTGGCATCATGGAGTTCCTGAGCCGGGTGCGGGCAGCCCTCCGCCGCTCGGAGCCCGAGACTCATACCAGCGTCTACAGCTTCCATGAGATCCTGCTGGACAACGCCCGCCACAGCGTGACTGTCAGCGGCGTCAATGTAGACCTGACCTACAAGGAGTACAGCCTGCTGCGGCTTCTGCTGGAGCACACCAACCTGGTCGTGACCCGTGAGACCATCCTGCAGGTGGTCTGGGGCACGGACATTTCGGTGGAGAGCCGCACCGTGGACATGCACATCCGCACCCTGCGCAAAAAGCTGGGCGACGCGGGCAAATACATCTGTACTGTCCGCAAGGTGGGCTACAAGCTGGCGGACAGTGAGGAGGAACCCGAAGAATGAAACCACGCAGTATGGAAGAAAAAATCGGCTATCGGCTGTTCCTGATGGGATTTGTGGGCCTGTTATGCACGGCAGCACTCTGTATTTTTGTATTCCATAAGGCGTTCCGCACACAGGTCTGGACGGCAATGGAGCACGAAGCGGATCTGGTATCCGCCGGGTATCGTCTTTCCGGTGACCCGCGGCAGCTCAGTGCATACAGCACCAGCAGCCTGCGCATCACGCTCATTGACCCGGACGGCAATGTTCTGTTTGAATCCGCCACGGCACAGCCGCTGGAAAATCATCTCACCCGCCCGGAGATCCAGCAGGCCATGCAAAGCGGGGTCGGGCGCGACTGCCGCGATTCCCGGACCACCGGATATGAAACCTATTACTACGCTCTCCTGCTCCCCCAGCGGCGAGATCCTGCGCGTAGCTCAGGATTCTGAGACGACCTGGTCTATCTACGATGATGCCATCCCCGCCATCATCCTGAGCTGTGTGCTGATGATGGCCGCGGCTGCACTCATGGCCGGGCTGCTGACCAAAAGCCTTGTGCAGCCGGTGCTGAAGATGACGGATGATCTTGACCGCATCCAGGACAATGTGCCCTACAAAGAGCTCATTCTTTTTGCAGAGAGCATCCATTCGGACCGCCTGCTGCGGGAGAACAATGAAAAAATGCGGCAGGAGTTTACGGCCAATGTCAGTCATGAGCTCAAAACGCCGCTTACCAGCATCTCCGGCTATGCAGAGCTCATTGAAACAGGCATTGCACAGCCCAAAGACATCCCGGATTTTGCCCGGAAGATCCATGTGGAAGCATCCCGGATGATCCAGCTGGTCAACGATATCTTGCAGCTGTCCAATCTGGACAATGTCAGTGAGGCCGGTACGCCCCTCACGATGGAGACGGTTGATCTGCTGGAGGTCGCCAGAGAGTGCGTGGAGCGGCAGAAAGTCAACGCCAAGCGTTCCTTTATCTCCCTCACCTACCTGGGCGAGAGCGTGCTCCCGTGCTGGGCAGCCGCAGCCTGCTGGACGAGCTGTGCCAGAACCTGTGCGACAACGCCATCCGCTACAACCGCCCCGGCGGCAAAGTCCAGATCATGCTACCGCCTGCCCGGGACGGCCACTGCTCCCTCACCGTGAAAGACAACGGCATCGGCATCCCGCAGGACAGCCAGACCCGCGTGTTTGAGCGGTTCTACCGCGTGGACAAGAGCCGCAGCAAGGCCACCGGCGGCACCGGCCTGGGGCTGGCCATCGTCGCACATTGCCCGCATCCACAACGCCCACATCAAGCTGGAAAGCGAAGTGGGACGTCGGCACGACCATTACCGTGATCTTCGAGACCGCACACTGAACCCTTAAAATTCCAGCATTTTCAACGCTTACCCGCACAGCCGGGTAGGCGTTTTTGTTATCAACTTCTCCCCCCGCTCCTGCTTCAGGGCCCGGACGGCCCCCAGATGCAGAAGGTCAGCCCGTTTTCCCAGCAGCGGGCAATGGTCTGGGTACAAAGCGCTTCCAGTTGGCGGCACTGCACCTCGAAACAGGCGGGTGCCCGCTTTCCGCTGGCCAGTCAGTGCCACCGCAAAGCCGTCCCCCTTCTGCCTCTACCGACACCACACAGTGCCGGAGCGTGATCGTGCTTTCTTCCAGCTCGAAGGAGACGGGCAGCTTCTCCTGCAAAAAGCTGCGCCATGGCGGTTTCTTCCGAGGAAAGCGGCGCGCTTCCCTGCGCCGTCAGCAATCGGCTTTCTTTTTGAAAGAGCCGCCGTTTCTTCTTCCAACCGCACCACCGGGAGGATCATTTCCCCGGCGGCTTCGTACAAATGCGGCGCACCGGCTGCGTGATCTTCCGCGCACTGCAAAAAGCGCGGCTCTGCCTGCTGCTGCAAGGGCGCTGTCTGCTCCACCAAAAACGCCCGCGCCGACAAGCGGCTAACCGGTTTTGTTTGTAGAAACTCCTGCACTTCCAGCAGTTTTGTTTGCGACGCAACTTCGTCAAAGAGAAGGTATTCGCAGAGGCGGTAATTTGCAGTTTTTGGGCAGAGCCTGTTCTGCCGTTTGGATGGCCCGCTCCAGCGTTTCGCCTTCAGCCGTACAGGCTCGGATCTCCCGCCTCTGCATCCGAGGCATCGGCGGCGGCTTCCGGGAACTGATACAGCAAGCTCACCGTCAACCTTGTCCTCCCTGCCGGAGGAAAAGCGCCCGCACCATGCTCTTTTCCGTGGTCTCGGCCCGCAGAAAGGCCGCGCACCAGAGGGCCAGCAAGCACCCGGCCATCCAGCGGGCGGTTCGTGATGCGTGTTTCATTCCGGCACCTCCTGTTCCCCGCAGCCAAATGCCCGGCAGAGCAGCACCCGCAGGGTGCACACGAAGCATCCCGCACCGGAAGAGCGCCGCCGCAAGCCAAACGAGGAGAAAGGCCGCATCGAACCGCGCAATGCCTCAATGCTCCCCGCCCGCAGCAATTCAAGGCCCTGCAAGCCATGGGCCGGGCCAAACACAACCTCTCGACCAAAGGCAAAAGAGCGCCTGCGTCAAAAAGGGCCGCAAAAGGAAGAACCCAGTACCTTTGAGGTTTCTGTCCATCGGTTTCAAAAAAAGAGCGGCAGAACAAAGAATTCCGCGTAAATCGGCAGTTGCATTTGTCCGGTCATTTCCGGTTCCGGAAACAGATTCTCCCAGTGGAGCTGGCCGCTCAGGCTGAAAAAGCAGATGGCTGCCGCCAGAACCACAGCCCACCACAAAATTCCGGCACTTCGTGAGAAAACACCCGGTTCCAGCGTCCATCCGGCCCAGAGCAGAAGCGGTAGGATACCGACCAGCGCCATAGACGAAAACTGCTCCCAGCAGAGCGTCTGTATCTGGCCCAGTGTTTCCACCAGTTCCGCGCCAAACCAGAGCGTCGCCAGCAGGCAGAAGAGCTTTGAGCAGAAGGTGTTTCCGGAAAAGGTGCCCTGTTCCACTTCTGCAAGAGCCAACAGCCGCGAGATCACCGCCAGTGCCAAGGCCATCGGGAGCCCCTGCAACAGCAGCGTCCGCGCAGAGACTGCTTCGCCGGACAGGATGCACTGCCCCATCACGGTGGTCAGAACGCTGAGGGAAACGGCCGCACCGGAAAAGTTCAGCTTTCTCATGGCGCTTTCCTCCGTTTCTGCCAAATGGTAAAGGGGCGGGCTGACAGGGTGCGGTAGGTGCGCCGGGTCACACCGTCCTGCGAGATCCCCGCCTTGGGGAACGGAAGCGGCGCGCAGTAGGGCACTCCCAGCGCTGAGACCCGTGTCAGCGCCAGCAATACCGCCAGCGCCGCCGTCACAAAGCCCACCGGCCCCGGCGATACCTGCCGCCAGCAGGGCCAAAAGCCGGAAGATCGTAGCCGCCTCGTACAGCGACGGTACCACGAACACTGCGATGGACGCCACTGCCGCGATCAGGATGACCGGGGTGCTCATCAAGCCGGTGGCGATGGCGGCGTCTCCGATGATGATGGCGGCCACTAAGCTGACCGAATGGCCCAGCGTCTGCGGCATCCTCAGCCCGGCCTCCCGGATGACTTCCAGCAGCAGGATGACCACCACCATCTCGGCAAACAGCGGCAGCGGGGTCGCCCGCTCCGCCGCTTCGATCTTAAAAAAAGCAGTTGCGGCGGCATCAGCTCCGGCAGATAGACCGCAAGGCAGACAAAGGCTCCCGGCAGAAAGATGCTCAGGTAGAACGCCCCATACTTTAGCACCCGCAGAAAGGATGCGAAAAAGGCGGGCTGGGCATAATCGTCAAGGCACTCAAAGTTTTCGCAGAAGAGGGTCGGCAGGATCATCGCCGACGGGCTTCCGTTGACTAGGATCAGAATTTTCCCCTCGCAGCGCTTTGCAGCCCGGCCACAGCAGGGCGCTCGGTGTAGCCCACAGGCGAAGCCGTCCGCACCCGGCATGGGAAAAGCCACGGCACGAAATAGCTGGAATCCAACAGCATCTGCGGCCGGGCGCGGCGAAGGGTCTCTTTCACTCGCTCGACGGCGGCGGGCGATGCCTTCCCCTTTACAGTAACAGACCGCATACTCCGTTTTCATCTCGCAGTCCGCTTGCCGAACCTCCATGACCAACGCCTCGGTGCGGATGAGCCGCCGCAGCAAACTCAGGTTGACCCGCAGCAGATCGCAGAAACCCTCCCGCGAACCCCGGATGTTCCCTTCCCCGGAGGGTTCTTCCACCGAACGATATTTCAGGCTCTGCACCGAAAAAGCAATTCCCTTGGCACAGCCGTCCAAAAGCAGCACCGCCATCCCGGCGGTCAGCCGCTGCATCAGGCTCTCCCAGTCCTCTACCGGGGCACTCTCGGCAGGAAGAGCCGAGTGCTCCCAAAGGAGTTGATATACCCGTTCGCCGCCGGGCGCAGCCTGACCGGAGAGGAGAGGCGGCGTCTGGCGGCTGGCCGCGTCCAGCAGAAGTTCCCACAGGGACTCCAAGCTCGCCATCCCGTCAAAGAGCAAAATTGCGCCCCGGCAGCGGTACAACTCGATCCGCTTCGCATAAAAATCGGCGGAACTGCCCAATCTAGCGTTGAGCGCCGTGAGATTCGTTTCCAGATGTTCGGAAAGCTGCATGGTTCCTTCCCCCTTTTGCCCTAGGGTGCCCGCAGCGGCGGCGGTTATTCCCGCAGGAGGTGTTCGCCTTTGAAATTACTGATCTTTCGCACGATTTTGATCTATCTCTGCGTCCTGTTCGCCATGCGGCTGATGGGCAAGCGGCAGTTGGGAGAATTGCAGCCGGAGGAGCTTGTCTCCACCATCCTCATCTCCAATCTGGCCTCCATCTCCATCGAAAGCGAGGAAGTCCCGGTGACAGCCAGCCTGATCCCGCTCTTCCTGATCGCGGCACTGGAGCTTCTGGGCTCGATTTTGAGCTTTCGCAGCCAGAAATTTTTCAATCTGATGTCCGGCCGCCCCAAGACGGTCATTCTGGATGGACAGATCGACCAGAATGCTCTGCGCACCCTCCGGCTGACCACAGCCGACCTGATGGAGGCCCTGCGCGGCAAGGATGTCTTCGACCCGCGGGATGTCTCCTACGCCGTCGTGGAGACGAACGGGAACATTTCGGTGGCGCTCCGGCCCGAAAAAGGAAACGACCACCCTCGCGGACCTCCGCCTGAACGCCGAACGAACACAGGCCACCATTCCCTTTGTGCTGGACGGGCAGATACTGGACGACAACCTCCACTGGTGCGGCAAGGACCGCGCGTGGCTGGAGCGGACCGCCGAGGCAAACACCCTGCTGGTGGAAGAGATCCTGCTGCTCATCGGCAACGACACCGAGGACTATTTTCTTTTTGAAAAAGCAGCCGCGCCGCCCGGCGGGAAAGGGAGAAGCTATGAAAACGCATCTACGCCTGTCTCGCCATTGTGGCGGCGCTGCTCGTCATCGCCTTTTACAGCAGCTTCCGGGTGCAGCAATTCGCCGAGGAGATCTCGGAGGATCTGGACAACGCCATGGAGGCCATCCGGGACGAAGATCTGACCGGTGCGCGGCAAGCCCTTGCCGAAGGGGCAGAGCTGTGCGACCGGATGCGGGAAGGGATGAACCACCTTCTCCGTACCGAGGACTTCACCGAGCTGGAAGCCGCCCTCCGCGCGGCGGACGGCCACTTGAGTGGAATGCTCCGGAGGAAGCCTTCGGTGAGCTGCGCCGCGCACAGGTTCAGGTCGAAACGCTGGCGTGGCTGGCCCAGCGCATCATCTGAACGCAAAAAGCGCACCGCCCACCCGCTTGGAAAACCAAACGGAGTGCAGTGTCCTTTTTTCATGATATTTAATGATTTTCCTTGCTGCGGTTGCCCATCAAGCTTTTTTCAGTTCGTCATTGAAAAAGCTTTCGACATCCGCAAACTGGCTGGTAAACCGAGGCGAAGCGGACATAGGCCACCTCGTCGATCTGCTTCAGTTCCTCCATGGTCAGCTCGCCGATCCGGACGCTGGTCACCTCACGGTCATAAGAACTCATAAGGGTCTGCTCGATGCTGCTGACGGCCCGCTCCAGCGTTTCGAAGCTGACGGGGCGCTTGGCACAGGCGCGAAGCATGGCATTGAACAGCTTCTGCCGGTCAAAGGGTTCGCGGGAGTTATCCTTTTTTGATGACCACCAGCGGCACTGTTTCCACCACCTCGTAGGTCGTGAACCGCATATGGCAGTTCAGGCACTCCCGGCGGCGGCGGATGCGCTCGCTGTCTTCGGTAGGGCGGGAGTCGATGACTTTGGATTCCTCCGCACCGCAATAAGGGACACTTCATGTTTTGTTCCTCCGCCTCAGTTCTTGGTTTTTTGCTGCGCTCGCTCCACAGCACCCATGCCGAGGTGGAAACGCACAGCGAGGTGTACACACCGCTGATCATACCCCATCATCAGCGGGAATGCAAAGGTAAAGATGCTGTCCAGACCGTAGAGCTTTGCCACGATGCACATAACGCCCAGCGCCATCACCGTGGTGACGGTGGTGATGATCGTGCGGCGGGCAGACTGGTTGACGGAATGGTTGACCAGCTCTTCGAAGCTGGCCTTCTTGCCCAGCAGGCCGCGGTTCTCACGGATACGGTCGTAGACGACGACGGTATCGTTGATGGAGTAGCCGAGGATGGTGAGCATGGCGGCGATGAAGTTGCCGTCCAGCGGGGCGCGCAGCAGCACGAAGGTGCCGAACACCACCATCAGGTCGTTGACCAGCGCCAGCACTGCCATCATGCCGCCGGTCAGACCGCCGATGTTCTTGAAACGCAGGGCGATATACAGCAGAATGAGCACCAGTGCGAACACCACGGCAACCAGACTCTTCTGGAGGAATTTGGTACCCATTGCGGCGCTGACATTGCTCAGAGAGAGCTGTGCAAAGGAGTTATCCGGGTAGCTCTCATTCAGGGAGTCCAGCAGGTTCTCCACCTGCTCGGTGGTCACCGTCTCGGTGCCGGGCATCGAAATTTTCAAGGTCTGCTCCCCTGTCGCGACGTTCTCGCCGGTCTGCAGGGTCAGGCCGGTGCTGTCCAGTGCAGCGGAAGCCGTTTTTGTACATCCGCCGTGGTAAAGCTGCCCTCATAGCTCAGGGTGATCATGGCACCGCCAGTGAACTCGGTGTCCAGCCGGACACCCAGAACCACCGCGCACAGGACAATGGCTACCATCAGGCAGGTGGAAATGGTCAGGAAGCGCTTGCGCAGGGAGACAAAGTTGATGGGCTTCTTCTCGTTTTTTCTCCTTGCCGGGCTTCTCGGCGCCGTAAAGCCAGGGGTTGCGCAGTGTCTTAATGGAAGCCGCACCGCGGATCATCACACGGGTAGCAAAACGCCAAACACAAAGTTGAGCAGAACGCCTGTGAGCAGCGTGTAACCAAATGCATAAATAGTGCCAGCCGTAGAGGGGCCAAAGGCAAAGAACACAAAGTGCAGTGCCTTGGCAAACAGGGCCATCCGAGGGGCCGAAGGCGCCCATCAGGACGATGGCCACGATGACGATGGTCACGTTGCCGTCAATGATAGGGGGTCAGGCCGCGGGCAAAGCCGCTTTTCAGTGCGCCGTCCAGAGATTTACCGTTTTTCAGCTCCTCCTTGATGCGCTCGGCCGTAATAACGTTGGCATCCACGCCCATGCCGATGGCCAGAATAATACCTGCAATACCGGGCAAGGTCAGGGTAAAGCTTTCAAACACCGGGAAGTAGCCGGACACAAAGGCCAGCGTAGCCGCCACCTGACCGGCCAACGCGATGCAGGCCAGAAAGCCCGGCAGACGGTACAGCACCGTCATGAACACCACAATGAGGGCAAAGGCGATCAGGCCTGCCAGCACCATGGCACCAAGGCTGTTTTCGCCCAGACTGGGGCTCACGGTGGAGTAGCTGTCTACGCTCAGGGCAAAGGGCAGCGCGCCGGAGTTGATCTGGCGTGCCATCTTGACCACGGCATCCTGCGTAAAGGGATTGGACGCCGAGCTGGTGATGATGGCCTGTCCGTCGGTAATGGCGGTGTTGACGGTGGCCGTGCTTACGTTTTCATCGTCCAGCCAGATGCTGATGCTGCCCTTATCGGCGGCCAGCTTGGTGGTGGCATCGCCAAAGGCCTTGGCACCCTCGGTGGTGAACTTGAGGGCAACGTAATACTCAGAGCTGCCGCCGTTGCTCACAGCACCGTACTGTGCCGAAGCACTTTCGACCATGGAGCCGTCCAAAATCAGCTCGCCGTCCTTGCTGGCTCCCTCGCGGAAGGTCAGGTAGGCGGTGGTGCCGATCTCCTGAATGGCAGACTCGGGGTCAAAATCCGTCTCGCCGGACTGCCACGGAAACTCCAGGATCAGACTGTCGGAGTTGTTGTCCACATACAGCTCGTAGTCGGTCACGTTCAACGCGACCAGGACGGTTCTCGATGACCAGACGGGCGGCATCCAGCTGCTCGTCCGTGGCATCATAGCCATCCGAGGGCACAAAGGTGACGTTGACGCCGCCTTTGATATCCACACCAATGCGGATATCCTTTGCACCTTTGATATAGGTGGTGGTCACATCGCCGTATTTTGCCGCCACGCCAAAAAAAGGCGGTGTAAACAAACACAACGATCAGCAGCGCGGTAACGACCAGCTGCCATGCTTTGCCTTTTTGTTTTCATAAGTCGGGAACCTCCAAAAGCGGCGGCTGTGCAGCCGCAGCCGTTTTTGTTGTGAACCGCAAGTTTTGCCGACGGTTCCTCTCCTCACAGAGCAGCCGTCGTGCCGACCTTTCTGTGATAAAACTCCCCTGCCAGCCCTGCAAAGAGCCCCGCAGAGGAGAATATACAAATTATTTTAAGCCTTAAGCCATATCAGCCAGCAGCTTTTTCCACAACAGCCAGACGCACGCAGACGCACAGCAATTCGGGAAGCGGTCTCCACCTCGTCCAGACTGGGGTAAGTGGGGGCGATGCGCAGATGAGAATCCTGCGGATCCTTGTGGTACGGGTAAGCAGAGCCTGCACCGGTCAGCACCAGACCTGCGTTCTTGCACAGTTCCGCCACGCGCTTAGCGCAGCCGGGCATGACATACAGGCTGATAAAGTAGCCGCCCTTGGGGTTGGTCCAGTGGGCAATATCGCCGCAGGGGGTGAGGTTGGCGGCAAAAGCGGTCTTGACGGCATCGAAGCAGGGCACCAGACGGCGGCGGTGCTTTTGCCATGTGTGCCAGAACGCCCTCCTTGTTCTTCAGGAAGCGGACGTGGCGCAGCTGATTGATCTTATCGTAGCTGATGATCATCACTGAAAAGCGCTTGCACATATACTTCATGCTGTTGTCGCTGCAGGCAATGGCAGAAACACCGGCACCCGGGAAGGTGATCTTGCTGGTGGAGGTGAACATGAACACGCGGTCCTGCGTGCCGTACTTCTCTTGCTCACGTTCAGCAGCACGGGGGTCTCAATGATCTCCTCGGTCAAGTGGTGGACGATGTAGGCCTCATCCCAGAAGATCTTGAAATCCGGGGCGGCGGTCTTCATCTTGGCAAAGCGCTCGATGGTCTCATCACTGTAAAGTGTAGCCATCGGGGTTGGAGTATTGCGGTACGCACCAGATGCCCTTGATGGTGTCGTCTTCGGCAACCAGCTTTTCCACCATATCCATATCGGGGCCGTCCGGCGTCATGGGGATCGTGATCAGCTCAAAGCCAAACTCCTCGGTGATTTTGAAATGGCGGTCATAGCCGGGGGCCGGGCAGAGGAACTTGCGGTGCTCCACCTGGGACCACGGGCAGGGGGATTCCGGGAAGCCGAACACATAGCCGATGTTGATGAGGTTATACATCAGCTGCAGGCTGGAGTTGCCGCCCACGAATACCTCGTTGGGCTTTACGCCGAACACATCTGCAAACAGGGCGCGTGCCTCGCTCAGACCCTCCAGCTCGCCGTAGTTGCGGGCGTCGGTGCCTGCATCCGTGGTGTAGTCGGTCATCTTCAACAGGTCCATTGCCAGATCCATCTGGTGGGGGCCGGGCTTGCCTCTTGCCATGTTCAGCTTCAGACCCTTTGCCTGAAACTCTTTTATAAGCCTGTTCCAGCGCTGCCTTTTCAGCGGTCAGCGCATCGCGATCCATCTCGTGATAATTTGCCATTAAAAAACACACTCCTTTATAGTACTCTTCCTGTTACCCAATACTATGGCTCGTCTTTTGCGGTATGCCCCTGCCAGAGAGCACATGCCGCACGATCCACACTTTGCTATTATAGTACATTTTTCCTGTCAGAAACAAGAATTTGAAAGCAAAAAGCCCTGCCAAAAGCAAAAAGCTTTCGAAACAGGGCTTTTAGGCAGGAACACTCCCCCCTGCTGTGCGGCGATACCGTCAGCTGAGAGCGGCCTGATTTTTATAGCGTTTGCGCACGGCACCGTATTCCAGTGATGTGCCTCGCCGCCCTCCACGGTGTCCTCATCCACGGTCACGCGGATGATGGTGGCATCGCTGGGCACCTCGTACATGATGGGCAGCAGAATGCTTTCCATGACGTTGCGCAGGCCGCGCGCGCCGGTCTTGCGCTCGATGGTCTTGCGGGCAATGGCGTGCAAAGCTTCGTCCGTGAAGGTAAGCTCCACGTTATCCATGCCCAGCAGCTCTTTATACTGCTTGACCAGACTGTTGCGGGGCTCCTTGAGCACGCGCACCAGCGCATCCTCGTACAGATCATCCAGCACGGTGATGACCGGCAGGCGGCCGACGAACTCCGGGATCAGGCCGAACTTAACCAGATCGTGGGGCTCCACCTTGCGCAGCAATGCGCGCTCAGCCTCGGTGGAGTTATCCTTCAGCGCACTGCCGAAGCCCAGCGCGGACTTATCGGTGCGGCGCAGGATATACTTGTCCAGACCGTCAAAGGCACCTCCGCAGATGAACAGGATGTTGGTGTGGTGTCGATCTGGATGAACTCCTGCTGCGGGTGCTTGCGGCCGCCCTGCGGCGGCACGTTGCTGACAGTGCCTTCCAAGATCTTCAACAGTGCCTGCTGTACGCCCTCGCCGCCCACATCGCGGGTGATGGAGGGGTTTTTCGCTCTTGCGGGTGATCTTGTCGATCTCATCAATGTAGATGATGCCGATCTGTGCCTTCTGCACATCAAAATCTGCCGCCTGGATCAGCTTGAGCAGAATGTTTTCCACATCTTCGCCCACATAACCGGCCTCGGTAAGGGTGGTGGCATCCGCAATGGCGAAGGGCACGCCCAGCATCTTGGCCAGTGTCTGCGCCAGCAGGGTCTTGCCCACGCCGGAGGGACCCAGCAGCAGCACGTTGGACTTTTGCAGCTCCACATCGCCGCCCTTGCCGCTGAGGATACGCTTATAGTGGTTGTAGACCGAAACGGACAGCACACGCTTTGCCTCGTCCTGACCGATGACATACTGATCCAGACCTTCCTTGATCTCGGCCGGGGTCAGGATGTTGATATCCAGATCGTCCGCAGCGGGCTGGATGTGTGCACGGTTTGCGTTACCGCGGGCCGGTCGGGCGCTTTTGGGCTGATCCGGCTTATCGGAAAGCAGATCGTGGCACAGGCCGATGCATTCGCTGCAGATGTTGACGCCGGGGCCGATGATCATACGCTCCACTTCGTCCTGATGCTTTCCGCAAAAGCTGCAAACCAGATCCTTTTCGTTTTTTGCCGGAATTGTTATTTGCCATAGCTGTTTTTCCTTATCCTGGATAGATTATAGCGGTTTACCGGTGGGCAATGACCTCATCGATCAGGCCGTATTCCTTTGCCTGCTGCGCGGTCAGGTAGTTGTCGCGCTCCGTGTCCTGCTCGATGCGTTCCAGCGGCTGGCCGGTGTACTCGCTGAGCATCCGGTTCATCTTATCGCGGATATAGACCATGTGCTCGGCATGGATCTTGATATCCGTGGTCTGGGCCGGAAAGGCCGCCGCCCTGACCGCCGATCAGCGGCTGGTGGATCATGATCTCGGCGTTGGGCAGGGCAAAGCGCTTACCCTTGGTGCCGCTTGCCAGCAGGAATGCGCCCATAGAGGCAGCCATGCCGATGCAGATCGTGGAAACATCGCATTTGATATACTGCATGGTGTCATAGATCGCCATGCCGTCCGAAATGGACCCGCCCGGGCTATTGATGTACAGGTTGATATCCTTCTCCGGGTCCTGACCTTCCAGATACAGCAGCTGCGCCACCACAAGGCTTGCGGTGGTATCGTTGACATCCTCGCTCAGCACGATGATGCGGTCGTTCAGAAGGCGGGAGAAAATGTCGTAGGAACGCTCTCCGTGCGCCGACTGCTCGACAACGTAAGGAACAAAACTCATAAAGTTCGCCTCCTGAAAATGGTTTAAGTTTATTGGCAAAATTGACCGATACGGGTCCCCTGTAAAGTTCAGCCGTACCGGTCAATTTTTTGAACAACCTTTGATAAAACGCCTGCGGCGCTTTACAGGGCCCGGCACTGATTACTCAGCGTCAGCAGCCTTCTCAGCCTCTGCGGGCTTTCACCACGATGTTGGCGTGGCTCTTGATGAAGTCGATGGCCTTGGTGCGAGCCAGATCCTGCTTCAGATCCTCGAGGTTGATCAGCTCACGAACCTTGTCCTCTTCCATCTTGTACTGGTCAGCAATGCGCTTGATCTCGGCATTGATCTCGTCCTCGGAAGCCTCGATGTGCTCAGCAGCAGCAACAGCCTCCAGAGCCAGACCGATCTTGACCTGCTTCTCAGCCTGCGGCATGAAAGCGGCGCGGAACTGCTCCATGGACTGACCCATATACTTCAGGTAGTCCTCCAGACGCAGACCCTGCTGCTCCACACGGAAAGCAAAGTCGTTGACCATCTCGTCCATGCGGACATCGTACATAGCCTGAGGGATCTCGCCCTCCATGCTCTCGATGACCTGATCGACCAGAGCATTCTCGACAGCCAGATCGTCCTGCTTGTCCAGCTGCTCCTGATTGTTCTTGCGGATGGAAGCCTTGAACTCGTCCAGAGTGTCGTACTCGGAGCAGTCCTTTGCCAGCTCGTCATCCAGAGCGGGCAGCTCCCTTGTACTTGACCTCGTGCAGCTTGATCTTAAAGACAGCAGCCTTGCCAGCCAGCTCAGCAGCCTGATACTCGGTGGGGAAGGTGACGTTCACGTCGAACTCCTCGCCGGCAGAGTGGCCAACGACCTGCTCCTCAAAGCCGGGGATGAAGCTGCCGCTGCCCAGAGTCAGGTTGTAGTGCTCAGCCTTGCCGCCCTCGAATGCGACGCCGTCCACAAAGCCCTCAAAGTCGATATCAGCGATATCGCCATTCTGAGCAGCGCCCTCACGGGTCAGCTCACGGGCGTTGCGCTCCTGCACACGCTTCAGCTCAGCGTCCACAGCCTCGTCGGTAACAGTATGGACAGTCTTTTCCACGGTCAGACCGTTGTAGCTGCCAACCTTGATTTCGGGCTTCACGGCGACCTTAACAGTCAGGGTAGCGCCCTCTGCCTCACTGGCAGAATCCACGCTGACCTCGGGACGGCCCACGGGCTCCACACCGGCTTCCTTAGCGGCAGCCTCGAAAGCCTCCGGGAACAGCTCGTTGATGGCGTCGTAGGTAAAGACGTCTGCGCCGTACATCTTCTCGATCAGAGCCTTGGGGGCCTTGACCTTGCGGAAGCCCTGCACAGGGTACTTCTTGCCCTCTTTTTTTTGAAAACATCGGCAACAGCCTTCTTGAAGGCCTCTGCGTCGATGGAGAACTGCAGTTCTGCCATGCTCTTCTCGAGCTTTTCACACTTGATGAGATTCATTTGTTTATCCTCCACTCAAATATTCTATTGCTCAGGGCAGGAAGTTTTTGCCCGGGGCAACCGCGCACCACGTCCTTGCTGTACGCACACGGAATGCGGGGACGCGCGCGCTCAATTGGGTGGCAACAATCGCGTCAAAACTTATTATAGCACGCTCTGGACACAATTGCCATACCAAATTTTTAAATTTTGTCGTTTTTGCCCTTTTTATACCGCTGTCAATTGATGCGGTAGGGGCAAAAACGCAGGCCGTCGGCACTTACCAGCTTGTACCGGATGCCTTCCACCTCGCCCTGTACGGCGAACCGGATGGCGTTGCCGTGCAGATGCCCATAGAAGCAGGTCCTGATGCCAAACTCCTTCAGGGTAGCTACGATCTCTGGGGCGCTGGTGCCGGTGTAGACCGGCGGATAGTGCAGGAACACCAGCTTTTCCAGCCCGGGCTCCGCTGCCTGCAGGCTCATGCGCAGGCGTCCGATCTCCCGGTTCATCACCTTTTCATCATGGGGTTCCCCCACATCGAACAGCCAGCCACGGGTGCCGCAGATGGCGTACCCTTCCACGCTGTAAGAATTGTTATGCAGGATATGCAGGGTATCGAAGCCCTCGGCCTTGAGGTAGGCGTTCATCTTGTTGGCGGTGGACCACCAGTAATCGTGGTTGCCTTTCATGATGATCTTCTGTCCGGGCAGCTGCTGCAAAAAGGCGAAATCCTTGCGGGTATCGGTCAGGCGCATGGCCCAGCTGATATCCCCCGCCAGCACGATGGTATCCTGCGGGGTGATGAGCTTGCGCCAGTTTTTCTCCAGCCGGTCCACATAATCGTTCCAGCCGGGAAATATATCCATCGGCTTGGATGCGCCCAGAGAAAGATGGGGGTCGCCAAGCACAAAAAGTGCCATAGTCTGTTTACTCCTGTTCTGTCTGTCCGCAGAAGCTTATGCCTGATAGCCCAGCGCCACCTCAGCGATCTGTGCCGGGGCAATGACGGTATCAAAGCGCTCCGGCTTGCTGCGCAGTGCGGCAAGGCTTGCCGGTGCGGTATGCGCGGTAGCTGCTTCCAGCTGCTGCATTGCTTCAAAATCATTTTCCGGGGCGGTTTTGCCCAGTGCGCTCAGCACGGCTGCGGGGAACTTGAAGGGAGACGCGGTGGAAAGCACCACCATGGGCACGCCCTGCCGCTTTTTCTGTGCAGCCACATGGAAGGCCACGGCGGTGTGGGTATCGCACAGGTAGCCGTCCTTTTCGTAGCGGGAACGGATCTCCCCCCTGCCACCTCGGCCTCGCTGCTCCAGCCGCAGGAGAAGGTCTCCTGAATGGCTGCCAGCGTCTCGGGACGGACGGTATAGCTGCCGGTTGCAGCCAGCTGCTGCATAAAGCCCGCCACCTCGGCATCGCTGCCGGTCACATGGTACAGCAGGCGCTCCAGATTGGAGGACACCAGAATGTCCATGCTGGGCGAGGTGGTCTTGAAGAACTCCCGCTTTGCGGTGTAAGTACCGGTGGTGAGGAAATCGGTCAGCACGTTGTTCTCGTTGGAAGCGCAGACCAGCTTGCCCACAGGCAGACCCATCTGCTTTGCGTAATACCCGGCCAGGATATCGCCAAAGTTGCCGGTAGGCACACAGAAGTCCACCTCGTCACCGAAGGTGATCTTGCCGGCCTTGAGCAGCTGGGCGTAGGCGGC
>VOFJ01003317.1_pt1 | contig 42092 bp, 68 predicted proteins | sample 5384081 | NCBI WGS metagenome assembly VOFJ01 (sample SAMN12384729, study PRJNA508395) | human gut metagenome | isolation source: healthy gut I | host: Homo sapiens
GAACAAGGACATGGAAACAAGAAAGCCCGTCTTTCTACATCCAGTTTCAAGCAATTTTTGCTATGATAAGAGGAGGTGTTATTATGGCTACAAAATGGCCAGTAAATGCTGCAAGGCTGCAAACAAGGCTTCCTTAAAAGGAGGACGGTCTTCAACACCGTAGATTAAATCTGTTTTCATCCAATAATTTCATTTAATTCAATGTCCATTTTAGGGCTAGTGTCGGAATTACATAAAAGCCATCACGATTACCGAAGTTATTACTTAATTCCACTTCGAGCCTATACTTAGATTGAAATTTTGTTTATTCCTTTGATGCGGTTCAGGTTTACCCAAAAACTGTGGTTCGGTAAGGAAGATCGTTTTCCCATAATCCGTTTCCTCACGCCACCAGTCGGCAAACCCGGAGAAAGTCAGCAGTTATGGCAAAATTAATGTACCAAGTACCTGTCAATTGGAAATTGTTAGGTGATTTATGCTTCTGAATGTGCCTTACATGGCGCTCACAGTGAAACCTTTGAGAAAGAAGCATTATTAAAAGTGTAGGTAGCACCGGCCAGATAAGCATTATTATAAGACATGCCTTTCGATAATCCACCGTTATATTCGAGATGTGCAGAGAAAGGACCTTTCAGAATTTTATCTCACGTGCTATTTCCCAATAAGCGGAAGCGACACCCTCGGAGGTGTAATCCATATCAACAAAAGAAATAAGTGCTTCCCCAAGTATCAGGATGAAACTTCTCCACAGTGGAGGTGAACAGCGGGCGACCTTGCAAATCTTTATCATACAAAGAACGTCCGAAATCATAATGTAGCTGAATGTTTTGCGCCTGCAATCCCGATATGCCAGAAGCAACATACAAAAAAAAAGTAGCAGCAATAATCTGTTTTCATGAATAAATGTGTTTTTTAATGAAAGCGCAAAATTAGTTAAAGCTACACATATACACACATTACTTCAGTCTATTTTTTATTCCAAGGTTATTATTTCCCGTGTCCCACCATAGGTATGTACCTCCATGGTCATCTCCAGCCTAAAGCCTTCACAAGGGCAGAATATTGCTCCGGGTCTTCTGTCTGCAAAGTACCTGGGAAATGAAGTCGGCGCACCATCGTCTCCGAGTCGATGCATCCGCTCCTACTATGATTGAATCGAACGGGAAATAAACGGGGATATCCCGTTCGTCTTTGTTCGGCCCAAGCTTCGCAACCTTCCGGGAAACATGGCAATCCACTTCTGCGTGATAATCTTTCCAGTTTTGTCTCCTTATCATCCTGCGGATTCCATTTGGGAGTGACTTTACAACGCGCTTCTATATTGTTGCCGTTCATCATAAGTGTCTTCAAAATCGAAAGCCATTCGTTCGCTGTTCAGATAATCCTCCACCCATAAATTCCCCATTTTGATGAAAAGAAGGTAGTTACGCCGTTCCGGTAACAAGCTTTCTTCATCTTCATCGGTCCACCCGCGCAAAGCGGCTTCGGCACGCAGAAACCAGACTTCCGAAGCAGTCATCAGAGGCGCATCGGTGCTTTGCAGGACAAAGCTTCGACAATCCGGAATAATGACTATGAGCAAAACATGTCCCTTGACGAATTCCACGATATTGTCCTTTCAAACTGTTCATCCGTACAGTGTTCGAAATAAACTCCAAGACGAGGATCATCATATCCGACCAAGATTGATTCCATGTTAGCACTCATGTAAGTTTCATTCCACACACAGTTAAGTTCTCCCAATGGATTGGTATATCCGGATTTGGTAGAAACGATTGCCACCCGCCTGTTTCGGCTTCAAAGACACCATATTCATTTTTCTTTTTATTTTCTGTATTTCAGCACAAGCCTTATCGGGAGCAACAGAGAAATACGCATCGCCAGCCGCAAACGCAACGAATTGGCAAACTTAATCCACGAAATATATTTACCATCCATCAATATATCAAAACGGCAAATCCATTGGATTCCGGATTTGCTTCCACATAACTGGTAAGGGCAACAACGGCAGAATCGAGTTCATTGAAAAACTCATAATAGACATCCTCTTGTTTATCCGGACGGTAATGTTTTTCGGCATTAGCAAAATTCTTATAAATGATAGGACCATAATAATCCGTCACACGATGCATCGCTTCCACCTTTAATATTTTCGTTATCCCGAACAGAGCAGGATGTGTATTTCGGGTAGCATTCTCCGACTGATATATCTGTGGGAAAATATAAGAATACATGTGTGTCCACATGGCGCTATTCCAGCCGTCCTGCATATTATAATCGGAATTATGCGAGCCCCCGTTCAGAGGTTTGCCGTCATGCATATACCCACTGAACATGTCCGCGTTCAGATTCTGTATCAGTTGGAAAGGCCAGTTCTTGCCTTTGCCATAATCATAGTTAAAGTAAATACCCTGCTGAATAATCCCTAAACGGATTCCGTAACCATTGTCGTCAATTATCAGATCTTCATCTGTAATGCGTGCCGGTCTGGTCGGTATTAAACTCACGGAATTTTCCGGTACATGCAACCGAAAGCAACAGTAACCCCAATAATATATATGAATATAGTTCTTTTCATCATCTCCTCCCGTATCTTTAGAATTCACATTTCAGAGTAAAGCCCAGACTACGGGTCGTAGGCATTCCGAACACTTCAATTCCTTGATTATCATTTCCGGTAGAAAGTACCAGATCCGGATCAAAAGGAGCTTTCTTATACAGGAAACAAAGATTACGCGCAACGAAAGCAAGCTGCAAATCTTTCAGCACTTTCGTTTTCTGCATCCATTTTTTCGGAAAAGTATAGTTCAGTGAGACTTCCCGCAAACGAAGATTTGTAGCATCATACATATAATATTCCGTCACCCCGGCACGCCCGCCTACTATTTTATAGAATCCTTTCACATTGTCTATCCGCTGACCGTCGAGCATTACATATCCTCTGTCACGAGCCAGCGCTGTCACTTGGGACACCCGTAAAGAGATCCATTTCCGCCTGTGTCTGCGAAAGTATCTTGCCGCCATAACGCCAATCCAACAAGAAGTAGAGACTGAAGCCTTTGTAAGAGAATGTATGGTTCCACCCCATTATAAAACGTGGATTGGCATTGCCCACCTTTATTGTATTCCCTTCACCTTCAACAGCCGGAAGGCCTTTATGGTCGCCCTCGGTCTGATAGACAATATTCCCTTCGGCATCACGCACGAAAGCCTTCCCATAAATATCTCCGATAGAACCACCTTTCACCAACTTCATCGCATAACTGGATGAGAAACTGCTCGGTCCATAAACTAACTCTTTCAGTTCTTCATGCAGTTCTTTGATCTTATTTCTATTGGACGAGAAATTCAAAGATGTTTTCCATGTAAAATCCGGAGTAAGTACCGGAGTGGCATCTACGGTCAGTTCCCAACCACGGTTTTTGTATATCTCCGGCATTTACATACCTGTATGCATACATATCTCCGGCAAGGGCGGGAAGTTTGAAAAACTGATTATGAGTATTGGTGCGGTAATAAGTCAGATTGAAGCCTAAGCGACTTTGGAAGAACCTCCATTCCGTACCCACCTCTACCGAATGGGTCATTTCCGGTTCCATTTCCTTTAAAAGGAGCAGCGTCATTCGCCTGGAGCTCTCGCCCCCAGCAGTAATATGTGAAACGGAGTTTGTGATAAACTGAGGAATATCATTACCTACCTTACTGTATGTTCCCCGTAGTTTGGCAAAAAAAGAAATCCATTCGGGAAGTTGTATCCATTTGTCTATAAGAAAAGAAAGACCGGCAGAAGGATAAAAGAATCCGGATTTCTCATGGCTTGTATATGACAAAGTCGATGCCCAGTCATTACGGGCTGTTAAATCAAGGAATACCTTATCCTGATAGCCAACTTGTGCCGTACCAAATACGGACTGTAACTGGCGTCGGGGAATCTATCTTCTGGTCAATGCTGGCGGAACCGTTCATTACGATATTAGCCAAATTAAACACATTGGCATACTTCAAAGAAGCATTCTTGGCATCGTAACGGGTGGAATTGACATTTTTATCATTGATACTCCCACCAATGGCCACATCCAACGCAAAATCCTCCCATTTCCTCTTCCCCATAGCCATGACATCACCGTAAATCAACGTTTCCTGATAATCCATTTCAATATAACGCCCGTTTGCCCCACATAAAGCGGGGCAGTAGAAGCATAAAATTTCTGGCGCATCTTATCGGATATATAATCAACACTACCACGAGCCTGGACAGTCAGCCAACTATTTATCCTCAAATTCGCTGAGAGAGAGATGATGCTACGCATACGTGTCTCCTTACTTTGTATACGGTTCTGTATCCAATAAGGATTCTGCTCAAAATCTTCGGTAAAAGTATGCCAATTTTGTATCCCCAGTTTCCGTTCCGATCGTATATTTCATAATTATCCTTATAATAAGACAAATCTTCCCCACGGGGAAAACGATAAAGGCCGACCAGATGGATTCATGTAAAAACCTCCCGATACAGGTTTGTTCTTTACAATCTGTGTCGCATCACGTTCACATTACCGTCCAATTTCAGACGTTGATTGAACATTACAGCTGTTTCCCGCAGGTTGATGTTATGCTTTGTCAGTTGGTTCTTGTCTACAATACCACGTCCGGTAGTATTGGCATAAGAGAAATAAGTCTGTATCTTTTCATTTCCATAATTGACGGATACGGAAGTAATGGAAGTTAATCCGGTACGAAAAAAAAAATCATTCAGTTCATTGGAGGTAGGCAGATACGTTTTTTCTCGCCCCAACTATCTACAACATCACTCACCCCATAGCAGTTCTGCATTTTTTAGGAAGACTGAATGCTTTGTCAAATGTCAATCCGGTGGAGAAATGAATATTCCTCTGTCCGGCAGTATTACCTTTCTTGGTAGTAATCAGAATAACCCCATTCGCAGCCTGACTTCCATACAAAGCTGCTGCCGGAGCACCTTTCAAGAATACTGATACTTTCCACATCCTCCGGATTCAAATTGGAGATACCGTCACCTCCGTCCCGGTTTCCGGCATTTGCAGTACCACCGATTGCAGAATAAGCTTGTTCAGTACCGATATTCAACATCGGCACGCCGTCTATGACATAAAGAGGCTGATTATCACCGGATGCGGAACGAATCCCCCGAAGACTCACTTTTCGCAGAACCTCCTATACCGGAGGAATTTTTATTTATCTGCACTCCCGCAGCCTTGCCGGCAAGAGCTGTTATCATATTAACCTTCTTTCATACGGGTGAGTTCCTCCCCTTTCTTTCTGAATGGAATATGCTAAAGAAGCTTCATTTTTTTCAAGACCAAGAGCAGTTATAATCACATTGTCAAGCATCACTGTATTTTCACGAAGCTGTATCTCAAGTGTCTTTCTACCCCCTACACTGACTTCTATGTCTCGTACCCCACAAAAGAAACTTGCAAGACCGCACTATCCGGTACAGCACAGATAAGATGAAATTTCCTTCAATGTCTGTCACAGTTCCACGGGTTCCCCCTTTCTCTCGTATCGTTGCACCAATAAGGGGTTCACCACTGACATCAACAACACGTCCCCTTACTGTTGAATTATCAGCAGAGGCTTTTTCTCACCGTTTCCCCTAAACACCGGTCGCTTTGAAGCGTAACAGTTCTCTCCCTCCAAGAAGAAAAAAGAATAATCCTATAAGACAATAACTTATAAAAATTCTTTTTTTCAATGATATTCTAAAAATTGTGTATTCATTATGCCACAAAAATAACTAAATATTTTAAATATAGTAATTTTTTATCTTGATTTTGAAGAGAAATGAACAATATCATTATTTTTGTAGGAAATTAAAATGATACATAAAAATGGAAATCGAAAAACATCCGTTAGAACCGTTTCTTCCTGCGAAAGCAAAGCTGCTCATGCTGGGCAGTTTTCCGCCACAAAAAAACGTTGGTCAATGGAGTTTTATTATCCGAACCTCAATAACGACATGTGGCGTATATATGGAATTTTATTCTTTAATGATAAGAATCACTTTCTGAATTCGACACTAAAATCGTTCTGCCGCGAGCAAATCATAGACTTTTTAAACGAAAAGGGATTGCCCTATTTGATACCGCTTCATCTATTCGCCGATTACAAGATAATGCATCGGATAAATTTCTCGAAGTAGTGGAAGCCACCGATGTTGCAGCATTACTGCGGCAACTTCCCGAATGCAAAGCAATCGTCACTACGGGACAAAAGCAACGGACACTCTCCGACAACAATTCGACATAGAAGAACCCAAAGTAGGTGATTACTCGAATTTGTTTTCGAAGGTCGTGCCTTGCGACTATACCGGATGCCCTCATCATCAAGGGCGTATCCATTAGCATTGGACAAGAAAGCAGCCGCTTACCGGATTATGTTTCAGGATTTACAGATATTGAAGTGAAGTTCAAGTATTAAGTATTAAATATCAAATAATAAATTAGAAATGAGTATGACACCTTTATTTTTGCAGTACCCGGCATGTAGTACTTGCCAAAAAGCCAAAAAGTGGTTAACAGAAAATAACATTGAATACACCAATCGACTTATCGTAGAAGAAAATCCTACAATAGAAGAATTAAGAGCATGGATTCCGCGTAGCGGTCTGCCTATCAAGAAATTCTTCAACACTAGCGGTTTGGTTTATAAAGAGCTGAAACTGAGCGAAAAGCTACCTGCAATGAGTGAGGAAGAACAGATAGCACTATTGGCAACCAACGGTAAATTAGTAAAACGACCACTAGTAGTAACAGACAGCTTCGTATTGGTCGGTTTCAAGCCCGATGAGTGGGAAAAATTAAAATAGTTCAAAACTTATTTACCCTAACGCTTGCAGATTCGGAAGTTTCTACTACCTTTGCAGCCGCAAACACGGGAGTAGCTCAGTTGGTAGAGCACCGGTCTCCAAAACCGGGTGTCGGGAGTTCGAGCCTCTCCTCCCGTGCAAAGAGATAAAACCGCAAATAGTTGATGAGACTGTTTGCGGTTTTATCTCTTATATTAAAGTACATCATCAGTGTCCCATTAAAATTGGGACGTTTCAAAAAATTAAATAAATCTGTTCCAATAGATAGACCTTAATCAATCAGAGCTGTCCGAAGTACTTATTATAACAGACAGTTCTTTTTCTTATTCTTCTCTGATTTCGTAAATTATCTCAATAAATAATTGTTTTTTGGAATAGATTTGTACTTTTAGGACTTGAATAAGTGCAAGTTATTTCCTTATTTTACTTACGAAATCCAAATAAACACATATATATCTTATGAAATATCTATTCCTAACGATTTTTTCTTTCTCGCATCATTTGCAGTTATCGCCTGTGGGCAAATTGTATTTCCTCCCCCAATCAAGTGGAAATGCAAAAGGCTACCTGACTTTAAGAAAAAAGATTTCCATATACGCTGAAGATACCACAACTTTTTATTTAAGTCTTTTCCGTTACAGAAGTACTTCATAACGCTTCTGTCAAATGGACGAAGAAAGCATCTAAAGCCGAAATCCGCTGGATGACCGATTCTTCACTTCCTCCCGAAGGTTATCGGATAAATATCAGTCCGCGACAAATGGTGATAGCCGCCTCTGATAAAAGAGGATTCACTCATGCAGTACAAACCTTGCGGCAATGGGTTACTGGTTCAACAGGAATTCTCACCTTCGCCTGTGCTGATATTTCCGATTCTCCCCGTACGCCATGGCGTTGTTTTCTGCTAGATTCCGGACGTCAATACCAGAAAATATCCACTATCAAGAAATATATTGATATGGTTTCATTACTTAAAATGAATTATTTCCATTGGCATTTGACCGAAGGACTAGGTTGGCGAATCGAAATCAAACAATATCCGCGTCTTGCACAGATAGGAGGCTCGGTAGGAAAAGGAGAAGAACAACAAGGATTTTATACACAGAAAGAGATACAGGAAATTATCGAATATGCCAGCGAACGAAACATAACCGTCGTTCCTGAAATTGACATGCCGGGGCATGCCGAAGCAGCACTTGCCGCTTATCCGGACCTCGGTTGTTTCGGTCAACCTGTTGAAGTACCACAGCACGGATTTACTCAAAATATATTTTGTGCAGGAAAAGAAGAAGTCCTGCATTTCCTGAAAAAATATATTGGATGAGGTATGCGCTATTTTCCCTTCACCCTATATACATTTGGGAGGAGACGAAGCCCCGAAAGGCAATTGGGACAAATGTCCGGATTGCCAAAAAAAAAGAATTGCAGCAATGAATCTGAAAGATAGCCATGACCTGCAACTGTGGTTTTCGGCACAAATGGCGGATTATCTGAAGTCGAAAGGACGAAAGGCCATATTCTGGGGAGATGTGGTTTATAATGACGGCTATCCGTTGCCCGACAACATCGTGATACAATGGTGGAACTACCGTGGGCACAAAGAGCTAGCACTTCGGAATGCAATTAAACACCATTATCCAGTCATTTGCAGTTCCAATTATTATACGTATCTGAACTTCCCGGTCACTCCTTGGAGAGGATATACCAATACACGTACCTTCGACCTGAAAGACATATATCAGAACAATCCTTCCGACAAGGCGATCAACCAAAAGGACCCTTTAATTCTTGGCATGACTTGTGCTTTGTGGACTGACGACGGAGTTACAGAACGAATGATAGACCGGCGTCTGTTTCCCCGTATCTTGGCATTGGCAGAACAAATGTGGTATCAGGGAGAGAGACTTGACTTTACCCGGTTCCACCAAAACATCCTTCAACGAAAAGAATGGTTCGAACAAATGGGATTCGAATTCGGACCGGCCTAAAAAAAGTGAAGTAAAGAAAGGGTATCAATGGGATTAAAAGAAATAGAAACACCCAATGCCATGATTAGTTACTTTGCCTAACAACTCGGTCCACTGATAGAGAAAAGCGAAATAAAACAACCCACCTATTTATATTGGGAATTGATGAGAAAGGCGGGAAGCGGAAATCTATAAAGAAAAGAGTTCGGCAAGATATCGCCAAAGTTATTTCGTTGGTGTATCCTCCCGAACTCTTACTAGCCAATAACAATATCAATGATTACTTAATTATATGTCTGTCACCATTCAAACAGAGAACTTACTTATACTAACAGGATATATTTATTTTCTCTTGCTGTATTCCCTTAACAGCCTCAACCAAACGGACAAATTCTCTCCTGTATCCTTTATCATCATGATCCAATCCCTGTTTAGCCAGACTGATTACTTTGTCATAAGTAGCCTCACCCTTTGAAATCAGAATCCCGGAGTAACTGCCCGAACATAGCTACGGCAGACGCAAAACGGAAATCGGAAGATACATTGTTACCTTTATTATCCACAAAAGGAAGTTCTATTTTCCTGCTGACATCTTTATCTGGAGCCTTATAGCGGAGTTTCACTGTCAGAAGTTCGTCAGAACCGGTAGGCTTCACACTCACTTTTTCTTTCTTCTGATATTTCAATTCATCCACCTTTCCTGCATACGTATTCTTTCCTCCTACCGGAATCACTTCATAGAAAGCCGTCACCGTGTGCCCTGCGCCCATATCTCCGGCGTCTTTTGCATCATTATTGAAATCTTCATCTTTCAGCAAACGACTTTCATAACCTACCAGACGATACGCTTGTACTTGTGCCGGATTAAATTCAACCTGTAACTTAACATCTTTCGCCACCGTATGAAGCGTAGCGCCAAACTCACCGACCAGCACACGGTTGGCTTCCTGCAAATTATCTATATAAGCATGGTTACCATTTCCCTTTTCGGCAAGTACCTGAATCTTTTTATCTTTGTAGTTACCCATGCCATAACCCAGTACAGTCAGGAACACTCCACTTTTCCGTTCTCTCTCGATTAGCTGTTCCAGTCCTTCTGCCGAAGAAACACCTACATTGAAGTCACCGTCAGAACAAAGGATAATACGGTTATTACCATTAGAGATAAATTAATTCTTCTTCGCTATTTTATAAGCCAGCATAATACCTGCGCCACCGGCAGTTGAACCTCCCGCCGTCAGTTCATCTATCGCTTCACGAATCTTCTGTTTGTCACTGCCCGAAGTCGATTCAAGTTTTACACCGGCACTTCCTGAATAGGTAACAATGGCTACTTTATCCTTATCACGCAAGTTATTGACCAACAATTTTAAGAGAAGACTTCACCAAATCCAACCGATTAGCCCCCCACATAGAACCGGAAACATCAATCAGAAATACCAGATTGAGGCAGGCAAGTTATCCGTAGGAATCTCCTTTGCTTTCAGTCCGATACGGACAAGACGGTTAGCAGGATTCCAAGGACAGGCTCCGGCTTCCATTGTAATCTTCACAGGGTCGTTTCCGGTCGGTTTCGGATAGTCATAAGGAAAAAGTAATTGACCAGTTCTTCCGTACGGACAGCATCTACCGGAGGCAACTCACCTTTATTGACAAACCGACGCATATTACTGTAAGAAGCTGCATCTACATCAATGGAGAAAGTAGAAAGCGCTGCATCCGCCACCTCTTTGAAGCCATTTTCCTGAAAGGAACCATATTCTTCCGTATTCACACACACATATCATACGCAGGTGTAGGACATATCGCCATATTAGCGCTTGTTATAGCCTTAGTCTTCCGGGTTCCGTAGCCAACCACCACGCATTCTTCCAACGCAACCTCATCAGCTTTCATCCTGATATCCAGTCTGGCAGATTTGACGACTCTGCTTTCTTGTTTGTATCCGATAAACTGAAACAACAACGTCTCCCCTTTTTCTTCGCTTGAATAGCATATTGTCCATTTACATTTGTCACCGTACCTTTGGTAGTACCTTTCAGCATTACAGAACAACCGACAATCGGAGTCCCGTCCGCAACATCCGTCACCGTACCCGTCACAGTCAGCGTCTGCGCGTTCACCACACCTAAAGAAACAACTGCCATGAGCAGTACGAGCATCATTGCTCTGCTCTGAAATTGATTTGCTTTCATAACTTTATCGTTTTAAAATGTTACTATTAATTCGCTTTTGATATAGAGATGCAGATTTCACACAGATTCCATAAACCGATTGAAGTTTTTTTTATTTTTCTTCCGACAGTTGCTATATTTAGTCCCAATCCCTATCTTTGGCAACAAAAACAGTTTTGTTTTTCAAAAGAAACATATCAAAACTATCGGACGAGGAATTACTAATACATTACACGAAGTCCGGTGATACGGAATATTTCGGTGAATTATATAACCGCTATATCCCGTTACTGTATGGACTATGCCTGAAATATCTGCAAGACGAAGACCGGGCACAGGAAGCGGTCATGCAGTTGTTTGAAGATTTATTGCCGAAAACGGGCAACTACGAGATAAAAGTCTTCAAGCCGTGGCTCTACCGGGTAGCCAAGAATCATTGTCTGCAACTCCTGCGAAAAAGGAAAACAAAGAAATTCCGTTAGATTATACGATCAACGTTATGGAATCCGACGAATTTCTGCATCTATTAAGTGAAGAGGAAAGTCCGGAGGAACAACTGAAGGCATTGCATCACTGTCTTGAAAAGTTGCCCGAAGAACAACGGACGAGCATTACACGTTTCTTTTTAGAGGAAATGTCGTATGCGGATATTGTCGAGCAGACCGGATTTACTCTGAATAATGTAAAAAGCTATATCCAGAACGGAAAGCGAAACTTAAAAAAATTTGTATCAAGAAACAGGCCCTATGAAACTATTAGACTACATACGAGGACTCCGCAAAGGAAAAAGAAGCACATCGGTTGGAAAAAGAGTCGATGAAAGACCCTTTTCTGGCTGATGCGATAGATGGATACAACCAAGTGGAGGGAAATCACGAACAACGAATTGAGCAACTGCGGATGCAGGTCTCGGCTCGTGCCACAAAGAAAAGGAATCTTTCAAAGAAACAGAATTCGTATGCTGTCACTTGGAGCATTGCCGCCTGCCTGGTAATCGGTATCGGTATCAGCTCTTATTTCCTGTTCCTTAAAAAGAGGATGACGGATGATGTATTCATCGCTAAAGAAGAGATTCCTTCAGCGGTATTTGAACCTATTAGTCCGAAAGAAGAAATTTCTTCTTTAGCAGAAACTAAGATAAAGCAGGATTCCACTCACGAAGTCACTGCGACGCCAACGGATAAGAAAGATATAGTAGCCAAGAGCAAATCTATTCCAAAGACTCAAAGTGCACCAGTAGCAATAACGCCGGTTATTGAGGAAACCGTCGGGCGGACAGATATACAAGAGGAAAGAATAGTAGCGGATACGGATACTTCACTTTCCGAAGTTCATCAATTGAAGGCAGCCAAAGCAGCCACCCCCAATTTGAACCTGATAAAAGGTAAAGTGACGGATGAAAAAGGAGAACCTATCATCGGAGCCAGTGTAGCATATACCGGTACGAATATTGGTACAGTAACAGACCTCAACGGTGAGTTCATATTGAAAAAAAGAAAAAGGCAACAAGCAACTGACAGCACAGTTCATCGGTTACGAACCGGTGGAGATTCCCGTAGATACCAGCCGGACAATGCTGATAGCCATGAATGAAGACCAACAAGCACTTAGTGAAGTAGTGGTAGTGGGGTATGGCAAAAAAGAAGAAGTCCAACGTCGCCGGTGCTACGGCAAAAAATAAATTTAAAGGCAAAAGAAAAATACAAGACGCCACAACCGGTGATAGGTAAGCGCAAATACAAGAAATATCTGGAAGAAAAATCTGATTCGTCCGAATGACGAGTCATGTAAGGATGTGAAAGGAGAAGTAGTCCTCTCTTTCTTTGTAGATAAAGAAGGAAGGCCACAGAATATCACTGTCGTTCACGGGTTATGCGAATCTGCCGACAAAGAAGCAATCCGTCTTGTCAAAGAAGGTCCGAAGTGGACGCCCGGCGACCTTCCGACAAGAGTTACGGTAGAGTTTTGATTTCTCTTGCATTCATCTGATTTCTCTTATATTAATTCGTAGCTGGCCATTTGTATCGGCATATCCAGATTATGCAGCACCTTCTCCAGCAAAATGCCTTCCCGATTATCATATTCATAGCCGAAAGTGGCGCGGATGCCTTGAAGGATAAACTGTGTGGCGCGGTCTAGAGCCATTGGAAGGCTGTCGCCCTGCATCAACGAACCGGTAATCACGCTGGTGAAAGTATCTCCCGTGCCGGGATAATGGGCGGGAAGATACGGACAGGTTACTTTCCAGTAACGATTTCCCTGACGGTTGTACGCATAGACAGATGTTTTATGAGGCTCATCATGTACAGGAACACTGGTGATGATAACCACTTGCGGACCTTTATCAGACAAAAGACGAAGATATTCTTTCAGCTCTTCATCCGTGTTATCTGCTTTATAGGGTTTATCCAGTAAATAAAACAGTTCCGTCAGATTGGGTGTAACCACATCCGCCTTCTTTATCAAGTGACGCATTTCCTTCACCATTTCCATATCAAAATTGGTATATAGTCTGCCGTTATCTCCCAGTACAGGGTCGGCTACGATCAGGCTGTCCTCATGGCGGAAGTCATTGATAAAATCGGAAACAATCTGAATCTGTTTCGGAGAACCCAGATAACCGGTGTAAATAGCGTCGAACTGCACATTCAGCTTTTTCCATTGGGCGATAATCTTGGGCATTTCATCCGTCAGGTCCAGAAAGGAGAAGTCGGGATATTGCGTATGATTGGACAATACCGCCGTCGGCAAGGGGCAAACTTGAAAACCCATAGACGACAGAATGGGGATAACGACTGTGAGAGAAACACGCCCCATTCCCGAAAGGTCATGAACGGCAGCTATTTTCTTTACTTTATTTGCATACATATTTGTTACAATTAGACAATTATTATTCTTATCGATGCGAAAGAAGAGCGGAATCCTTGTTTTCACTCTCTCCAAACAGAGGCTCTATTTAGGAAAACGAAGGCTCTGTTTACACTAAATAGAGGCTCTGTTTTTAGAAAGAACAGAACCTCTGTTTTTTTTAATGGAAGTTCTGTTTGTTCTTGTCCTAACAAAATTACGCTTCCATGGCTCAATCTGGTTTAAAGTTCTGATTCCTCTCCTTTCGGAAAAGAGGGAGGGCTGAAGGCCGGGGTGGCAGGCAGGCAGTTACACAATGTTGATAATATGCGGTTCATGTATTCACCTACCACCTCGCCCTACGGGTACTCCTCCTTCCAGAAGGAGGAGAATTGTAGATACTATCGACTTAAGGCGGGCTCATTGTTTTTAAATCAAATAGATTCTGGAATAAATGAACCGGAGCTATGTCAAAATCACCAATACTTCCCGTGCCCCATGTGCTCCCATAACCAACGCCTGTTCGATGTCCGCCGTCTTTGACGGACCGGAGATGAACGTACCGAATTTATAATCCTGCCCGTCCAGTTCACGATAAGCATCATACATTGTATTTACTATTTTATTACGGTCAATCAGAATCACCAACCGTTCGGAGATAAAATAGAGCGCTTTATATTTCACTTCCTGCGGAATCCAGATAGCACCGTTCTCCGCTACACCTATCTCTCCTTTAATCACTGCCACATCTGTTCCGTCCAACTCTTTCGGATCGTCCAGATTATCCGGATTAAACGTTGCACAAGAAATATCCGGCAAGACGGAGGCAATACGCATCGCATCCGGATAGTTCCTGCGGATCACTGCATTTACATCTTCTCCTTCTCCCAACACGACAGCCGTACCGCCCACCGCACGGCTAACGGCACAGAACTGTTCTATCTTATCGGGATAAGCCAACCGTTTCATACCTGCAATGTCCGGCTTCTCGTAACGAGTTCCGGTATTCTGACGAATACGGGCTAATATTTCTTCCTTACTGCTCATTTTGTTTCCTCCTTTCCCTGTACTTTATTTTTCTTCCACATTTCGTTGAATGACTCTTTTGCAAATTCGGGTAGTTCACGTCCCTTTCCCCAATCATCGAGATCATTGTACTTCATAAATCGTGGCAGGCTGTTTATCACCGGAGCCGCCCACAAAGCCGCATTAAACAGTGCGGGACGTTCCATTAAGAACTTCATGCCACCGGACATGATTTTCTTTCCGGTGTTCGCCTTTCCCAGTCCGTCCAAATCCTGACGCCATTTATAAATCTGTTCCGCCAAATCTACTTTCACGGGACAGACATCGGAGCAGGACATACACAGAGAACAGGCGGAAAGATTATCGTAATACTTCTCCGGGTCATGTGCCATACCGAGATTGATTCCGATAGGCCCGGGAATAAAGTAGGTGTAAGAGTAGCCTCCACTCCGGCGGTACACCGGACAGGTGTTCATGCAGGCACCGCAACGGATGCAGTTCAATGTCTTGATGTGGTCCGGCTTGGAAAGTATGGTACTGCGGCCGTTATCCACGATGATAATATGGTATTCACCGCCTTCGCGGGGACGACGGTAATGAGAAGTATAGGTGGTAATCACCGGCTGTCCGGTAGCCGAACGGGCCAGCAGTCGGGTAAATACCCCCAACGCCTCCAGGTCCGGCACAATCTTTTCCATACCGAAGGCAGCGATATTCAGTTTCGGGAAAGAAGTTCCCATATCGGCATTTCCTTCATTGGTACAGACCACGATATCACCGGTAGAGGCCACGGCAAAGTTCGCGCCCGTCATGGCTGCTTCCGCATTCAGGAAAAGGTGGCGCAGGTTCTTGCGGGCAGCGTGCGTCAGGTAAGTCGGGTCGAAGTTTCCTTTCTCCGTACCCATTTCCTTTTCAAAAAGTTCGCCCACTTGCTCGCGTTTGATATGAATGGCGGGCAGGACGATGTGGCTCGGTTCAAGATGCATCAGTTGAAGGATACGTTCGCCCAAATCGGATTCCACGACGTCAATGCCGCGCTCCATTAAAAAGGGGTTCAGTCCGCATTCTTCGGCAAGCATAGACTTGCTCTTGATAAAATGACGCACATTATGTTCGTGTTCAGAATCTCGTAGACAATGGCACAATATTCATCGGCATCTTTCGCCCAATGAACGATTGCTCCGTTGGCAGTGGCATTCTTCTCAAATTCCAGTAAAAGTTCTTCGAGGTGGCTGTTGGAATATAGTTTCAACTCACAAGCCTTGTTGCGCAGTTCCTCCCATTCGGGAACTTCCTTGCTCATCTTATCCCTTTTGGCACGGACCAGCCAAAAGAGTTTCATTATGCCATGCTGCCATTTTGCTGTCCTGCAAGAATTTCTCGGCAGCCTTTGAATGTCTGGTACTCATGATTGCGACGCTAAGATTTCTACTATATGGATAATTCTAATCGGCAGATGTTCCCGTTCGATGACGCCTTGCATGTGCATCAGGCAGGAACTGTCCGCCCCGACAATGTATTCGGCTCCGGTAGCCATATGGTCTTTCACCTTGTCACGTCCCATGCAGACGGATACCGCCTGTTCTTCTACCGCAAACATTCCCCCGAAGCCGCAGCACTCGTCAATATGGCTCGGTTCAAAGACTTCGATACCTTCCACAAGATTTAGCAAATCACGCAACTTATTGTAATAAGGGATATTCAACTCGCTCGGGCGGAATTAAACAATTCGCGCACGCCGTGACAACTGTTGTGTATGCTGACCTTATGCGGAAAGCGTGCAGGCAGTTTCGACGGTTTTATCACATCGTGAATAAAATCACAGAGGTCATAAATCTTTCCCGCACTTTGGCAAACGTGCCCTTCTTTCTTCAAAATACCGGGATGATTCTCTTTCACAAAAGCCACACAACTGGCCGAGGGACCGACGATATAATCGTACTCCCGGAACAGGTCGTCAAAACGGAGCGCCAACTTAGCCGATTCACCTTCAAAACCGGCATTTGCCATTGGCTGTCCGCAACAGGTCTGATCCAACGGATAATCGACGTCTACTCCCAAACTTTTCAATAGTCTATACGATGCCACTCCCACATTGGGGTAAATAGCATTGATATAACAAGGAATAAACAAACCTACTTTCATAATATATTATGTAAAAATTATAAGCATCCTCTGCTACATCCGCCTATGTGTCTAGCGGATATCAATTAGTTTGTGCGTTTGCAGGCTGAGTCTCCATTTGGGATGTCGCATGACGCAATCCACCGTATCAGCAGTATTAATACAAGAACAAGGCTGGAGGAAAAAATGTTCGGCGGGAAGTAGTTCAAAAATACTGATATCTTGTCCTTCGTAGACTACTTTCACTTCATCGATCCGGTTGATCTTCAGCTCCACGCCTTGTTTGGGCGAGCAAGTCACCCAGTCGATAGCTGCCGGCAAGGGGCGTGTACCGTTGGTTTCTACGGTCACGTATTTACCGGCTTCATGCAAGCGGTCGATCAAGGTGTCGTCTATCCAAAGGGAAGGTTCGCCTCCCGTAAGGACAACGGTTACGGCAGGATATTTTTTCACTTCGGCGATGATTTCATCGTCGGTCATCATTTTTCCTTTCTTCGTGTTGTGTGTCGCAAAAGTCACATTTCAGGTTGCAACCGGAAAAACGGACGAAGATGGCCGGAGTTCCGGTATGGTAGCCTTCGCCCTGCAAGCTGTAAAAGATTTCATTAATCTTTCTCATCGTTCACTAATTTGTTTTGTCCGCTATGGTTTATTCTTTCCTTATCTTCCGAATGGTCTTTTTACATCATTCGAGGCATTGTCTTTTTACAGTGTCCTTCTCGTAAATGACAATATTGCCTTCCGACTCCTGTACCTCTACTTTATAGCATTGCGGGATCTGTTTGCACACCCAGCGGGCAATATTCTCTGCGGTGGGGTTAAATGGGAGTACTTCATTCAGATTTTGATGGTCGAGTTTCTCCATGACCACTTCTTTGATGCGGGTGAAATCTACCACCATACCGTCTGCATTGAGTCGTGCCGAACGGCAGTAGACAGTGATAATCCAGTTGTGACCGTGTAGACTGGCGCATTTGCTGCGATACGGGAGCACCAGCTTATGAGAAGCCGATATCTCCAAACGTTTGATTACTGTAAACATTGTTATACGTCTTTTTTTTAGGTTATACGCATCTAATGTCACCTCGATGCAATGACAAAGGTAATATAAAAAAGAGTTTCCATTCAGCAAATCCGATGTTTTTTTTTTCCTGTTTTTACACTATCTTTGCTGCATGAAAACTCTCTGTATCATTTTAGGAAGCATCTCCCTGGCACTCGGCATTCTCGGTATCTTTCTGCCGTTGTTGCCCACGACTCCTTTTCTGTTACTCACAGCCGCCCTTTATTTCAAGGGTTCGCCACGATTATATAACTGGTTACTGAATCACCGGCACTTCGGTCCTTATATCCGTAACTTCCGCGAGAATAAAGCAATTCCGCTCCGAGCCAAAGTTATCTCACTTGTGCTGATGTGGGGAACAATGCTATATTGCATCTTCTTCCTCATTCCTCTGCTATGGGTAAAAATTCTCTTGGGGTTGATTGCCGCAGGGGTCACTTATCATATTCTCTCTTTCAAGACATTAAGATAGTTGGAAAGTCCCTGACGGGCATCTGCCAGTTTATCTTCCCAATGTTTTACGGAGTTCTGCCCAATAATATCGGTTACATATTTTACGGAGATAAACGGAATTTCCTTGGCACGGCAGACAAACGCCTGTGCATAGGCTTCCATATCTACTACGTCTCCGCTGACGTGAGTCAGTTCTGTCAGGAAGCTATCCCCCGTATTACAAGTTCCATTCTCCGTCCAGTGCCTGCAATAACCTTTCGCTTCGAGCAAAGCTGCAGAATCGATTTCGCATTCGATTCCCAGACCTGCCAGCTTCTGCATATCACGGTCTACAAAATGACGGCATACAAAAATATCCCCCACCTGATGATTGACAGTCCCCGCACTTCCGATATTTAAAACCAAGTCGGGTTGCACCTGACGAATAGCCTCAGCCAGATGAAAGGCTGATTTTACTTTTTACCAATACCTGTGCGGATGTAATAAGGTTCTACATCAGGCCACTTTATTTCCACAAATTCGCCTTGTACGGCGTAGGTTACTAATATTTTCAACATAATACGTTTCCAAAAAATAGATTACTATTACTGTTTCTTATGTCACTAGAAACTTTGCAAAGATATAAATATTTTTTTCTTCTGATGTGTTGGTCACTTCAATATCACAATCATTCATCTCAAAACAGATTCCGCCAAAATGACCCATACCTATATTTATTAATAAAGAAGGAAAATGACAATTCAATACAGTACAAAATCTGCTCAAAATACCATTAACAATAGATACCGAATATACTATTTTGAACTAAAAAGAACATTTTATCCCGAAAAGTTTTTTGTAATATCAGAGTTAATCGTATTTTTGTGTACAATTTTGGTGTAGTGATGACAGAAGAAGAAAAAAAAGTTATTGAAAACCTTTGAAACGCAACTACGGCATTTGATATATATCCACGATGAATTAAAGCGTGAAAATGCCGAATTGAAGAAGCTTCTTGATATGGAAAAGCTAAAAAATGAGAAGGTACAGGCTCAATACGATGAATTGAAGTCAGCTATACGAACCTAAAGACAGCTACGGCAATCACCCTTAACGGCAGCGACGTAAAAGAGACGAAGTTGCGATTGTCAAAATTAGTGCGTGAAGTCGATAAATGCATCGCTTTGTTGAATGAATAAAGAAGGAGATGTATGAACGATAAAATAAAGATAAACCTGCAGATAGCAGACTCAAACTACCCGTTAACCATCAACCGAGAGGAAGAACAAACGGTACGGGAAGCCGCCAAGCAGGTAAATATCAGGCTTAATAAGTACCGGGAAGTATACAAAAATCTGGAACCGGAAAAAATTATTGCCATGGTAGCCTATCAGTTCTCGTTAGAGAAACTGCAATTAATGCAACGTAACGATACCAGCCCCTATGTGGAGAAGGTAAAAGAACTAACTGAATTGCTGGAAGATTATTTTTAAAGAGGAATAAAGAACGACCGGCCATTCGCTGATAAGAGAAAAACAACCACGCACTGCACAATATCCGAGCAAGAAATTGCTTGGATATTTGGTGGTGCGATTTTTATTTATATACTTAAATTAAATGTAGAATGATAGTAATAATAGCAACAGCAATTGCTTGCTTCATCGTAGGAGGAGTCCTTTCATATATACTATTCCGGTATGTACTGAAATCCAAATACGATAATGTCCTGAAAGAAGCGGAGACGGAAGCGGAAGTAATTAAGAAGAACAAGCTTCTCGAAGTTAAGGAGAAATTCCTGAACAAAAAGGCGGATTTGGAAAAGGAAGTGGCACTGCGTAATCAGAAGATCCAGCAGGCGGAAAACAAGTTGAAGCAACGTGAAATGGTACTCAGCCAGCGTCAGGAAGAAATCCAACGTAAAAAGATGGAAGCCGAAGCGGTAAAAGAGAAAATCTGGAAGCCCAGTTGGTTATTATCGACAAGAAGAAAGACGAACTCGATAAACTGCAACAGCAGGAAATCGATAAACTGGAAGCAATCTCCGGATTGTCTGCCGAAGAGGCCAAAGAACGCCTGGTAGAATCACTGAAAGAAGAAGCTAAAACGCAGGCACAATCATTCATCAACGACATTATGGATGATGCCAAACTGACTGCCAGCAAAGAAGCTAAACGTATCGTTATCCAGTCTATCCAACGAGTAGCCACAGAAACTGCTATCGAAAACTCCGTAACCGTATTCCATATTGAATCGGACGAAATAAAAGGACGCATCATCGGCCGTGAAGGGCGTAATATCCGTGCTTTAGAAGCAGCCACCGGTGTCGAAATCGTTGTAGATGATACTCCGGAAGCAATCGTTCTTTCCGCTGCATTCGACCCGGTTCGACGTGAAATTGCCCGTCTGGCACTGCATCAGCTTGTGACTGACGGACGTATCCACCCCGCACGTATCGAAGAAGTTGTATCTAAGGTACGTAAGCAGGTGGAAGAAGAAATTATTGAAACCGGTAAACGTACTACTATTGATTTCGGTATTCATGGCTTGCACCCTGAATTGATCCGTATTATCGGTAAGATGAAATATCGGTCCTCTTACGGTCAGAACCTTCTACAGCATGCTCGTGAAACAGCCAATCTTTGCGCTGTGATGGCTTCTGAACTAGGTTTGAATCCTAAAAAAGCGAAACGTGCTGGATTACTGCATGATATCGGTAAAGTACCTGATGAAGAACCGGAATTGCCACACGCACTGCTAGGTATGAAAATCGCAGAGAAGTACAAAGAGAAACCGGACATCTGCAATGCTATCGGTGCTCACCACGATGAGACGGAAATGACCAGCCTGTTGGCTCCTATCGTTCAGGTGTGCGACGCTATCTCAGGTGCCCGTCCGGGAGCGCGCCGCGAAATTGTTGAGGCTTACATCAAGCGACTGAACGATCTGGAACAGTTGGCAATGGCCTATCCGGGTGTGACGAAGACGTATGCAATCCAGGCAGGTCGTGAGCTGCGCGTAATCGTTGGTGCAGATAAGATTGACGACAAGCAGACAGAAAGCCTGTCAGGCGAAATCGCGAAGAAGATCCAGGATGAAATGACTTATCCGGGACAAGTGAAGATTACCGTAATCCGTGAAACACGTGCGGTTAGCTTCGCTAAATAAAAAATCAGAATACAAAAAGGATTCAATAGATGAAGAGGGGCGAAGCAATTCGCCCTCTTTTAATATACACTGTAATTAATACTTAGCAGATTATTCATTTTTACCCCGTAAACATCAATCTATGAATAAGTTTCAATTCGAAGTTTGTGCCAATTCAGTAGAAAGCTGTCTGGCAGCACAAAAAAGGCGGAGCCAACCGGGTAGAACTATGCGCAGGCATTCCGGAAGGCGGAACAACTCCTTCTTATGGAGAAATCTCCGTAGCACGTGAGGTTCTCGATGCAACTCGTTTGCACGTCATTATCCGTCCCCGGGGCGGTGACTTCCTCTACTCTCCTATCGAAGTAAAGGCAATGCTGAAAGATATAGAAATGGCCAAACAGCTGAAAGCTGACGGGGTCGTATTTGGTTGTTTAACTGCCGAAGGAGAAATTGATCTTACTATCATGCAAGAGTTAATGAAGGCAGCACAAGGATTGTCCGTTACTTTCCACAGGGCTTTTGACGTTTGTCGTGATCCGAAGAAAGCACTGGAACAAATCATTGCACTTGGCTGCAATCGTATTCTCACTTCCGGTCAACAACCAACTGCCGAATCAGGCATCCCTTTGCTCAAAAGAATTACAAGAGCAAGCGGCAGGAAGGATTATCCTACTTGCAGGATGCGGCGTCAATGAAAAGAATATTCATCGAATCGCCTCGGAAACAGGGATACGGGAATTTCATTTCTCTGCACGTGAAAACATCAAAAGCGGAATGAATTATAAAAAAAATGAATCAGTATCCATGGGCGGCACTGTACATATCGACGAATACGAACGAAACGTAACTACCGCCCGGAGAGTTATGGATACGATTCAAGCTACAAATAAGGAATGACCGTGATATAAATACCTGTGATAATAGCCGAAGTAATCACTCCGGAAATATTAGCGCCCAAAGCATCTCCCAGAACAAATGAGTCCGGATTATCTTTGCTTACAATCTTTTGTGCAACCTTCGCGGTAGTGGGTACACAGCTAACAGCTGCAATACCGATTACCGGATTGTAATTACCCCGTTTAATAATATACATGATATATCCTCCGATTATTCCTCCGATACCGGAAAGTAATAATGCTACAATACCCAGAACTAGTAACTTCAAGATTTTAGGATCAAGCAACAGGTGAGCGTCGCAAAGTACACCCAACAAAAAGTCCTAACATAAAGGTAGAACCATAAAGTAACGTACCACTAACAAAAATCATATATATGTTTCATGCCCGATTCGCGAACGGCAACCCCCAGAAACAAAGAGAAGAACAAAGGAGAAGCAAATCCGGAAACAAGAAACAGAGAACAGCACAAAGAACAGCCGAGAAAGCCAGCTTCACTTTTAGCGTCATAATTCTTCGGAGCCTTTTTTTCGTTACCATTTTAATGGCACGGAACCGTTTTGGTACTAACAATTTCACCAGATAAGGATACCCCCCATACGTCAACCCCAAATACAGATAGGCAACTACGGTAATGGGAACAAACAAATGCTTTGCCAATGCCAGCGAAGTAAACAATACCATTGGACCGTCAGCACCTCCTACCATAGCAACAGAAGCACTTTCTTTTTAAAGTCAGTCCGAGAGCAGCAGCGATAGGCACCGTCAGGAAGGTACCCAGTTCGGCACACAAAGCAAGGAATATACTAGCAAAGGGTTTCTGAAGCAGGAAGCCTACATCCAGCAGGGTTCCGATCCCCCATAAAGACAAAACAGGCTATCAGTCCGTTACTGAATGTAAGGGTGTAGACAGGTTGTAGAAAGTCTATCTGCATCGTATTCATCAGTGCATCCGTGTCCGAAAGCATCGGATCGAGAAAAAGGTTGCCTAATGTGCCGTCGGGCATAATCAGTGTCCCGCAGTTGATAGCTACCATTCCCAACCCCATTGGGATCATAACCATAGGTTCAAGCACTCCTTTCCAGCCTAGATAGATAAGCAGTAAACCGAGAAGTACCAGAAAGATTCTGGCAGAAGCGAGGAACCAACCGCTCGCCATCATTGTGCCAATGCCTTGAAATAAGGTAGCAAAATCTATATTTTCCATAAATTAGTTTTCTTTTATTGTTTGTTGTTAGTAAGTTTCTTTGAGTTCTTCTTATTGACATGTGCCTGCTCTTCTTCCCGAAGAAAGAATTCACGGGTATCCCGCGGATAATAATAGTCCAGCAGAGTTTCATCCGAAGCTCCGTGACTTACACCATGATAATAACCGGCGTAACCGGTAAAGTTACGGTTGATACCACGGCTGAAGTCTTCACGATAATCCCCCCAATGCTTCTTCTGCTTCAAGCGGTATCTGTCTGACAAGTTTCTCCACTTTCTGACGATGCTGCCGCCAGCGATGAAGGCGGATTAGCTCCAGCTTGTGGGAACTATAAAAGTCAAACGAATCGGCAGCATAAGCAATCAGTTTGATAACTGCCGCGACAAAGAAGCCTATGAGAAAGGTTAACCCCATCATAGCCAATGTGGATAATAATAAATGAATCATAGTAATATAAAAACTAGTTGTACAATCATTTATGCACAAACAAGACACGTCCGGAAAATGAATATAATCCGAACCTGCTAAACATATTTGCACAAATTCTCAGGAATACTTATGGCAAAGAAGGGCTAAATCAAGATATGGGCTAAGGTATAGATATAATACCTATTGGACTACTTTTTAAATAGTCAGTATCTGAATATATAATTTTCCTTTTATCATCGGATAGACGGAAAGTTCTAGAACTCAACAACTGTACAATCGTAGGTATATCATTAAATTTCAGTGTACGGACAGGAGATATGTTTCTTGGAAGAGAAAAAAGCAGTCAATATGCCGAAATCATAATGTTCCGCAGGTGCCGAAGAAAATCCGGTAGGCGAGACGTCACAAAGAACCGGGACTCCGGTTTCTTCCCGAAATCCCTGCAAGTCTTCTTCATTGGAGAACAAACCTACTCCAACAAGTAAAAATGCAAGTGACAGTATGCACAATAGATACTTCATAATAACTCTCCTACAAACGTAACAATTAATTCGCACAAAAGTGCGCCCGATAGAGAGAATTAACGAATATTGCATTCTGTCACACTACATTACTACCTTCCTATCCTACATTTTTTTCTACAACCCGTGAATGGTTTTCATCAGTTGTTCTCCCAGTCCGATAGTATATCCTTGAGATACAAAGACCACCCGGTTGAACGTATCGGCAATAATAAACATAGGAAGAATATCCGAATTAGAAAGATTCATCGACTTAGCAATCTGATTTTTGGATACGATCTGTCTATATCTACCCCATAAGCAATAGTAGAAGGTAGTCCCTGAAACTCCGCAGGATGAAACTTCTTGTATTGTTCCTCGGAGGGGAAAAGAAGAACAATCTTTCTACCCCATTTCTCAAACTCACTGCCCAAAGCAGCAATGTCTCTCAAAGCATGGTTGGTAGGTTCCTGCCCTACTCCCAACACACCGACAACAAAATATCCCCTTCCACAAGTTTGTAGAATACTTTGTGATGTTGATTGTATTTCTTCATCTCCTAACGGACGATAGAGCGATTCCGAATCAAAATTTCCAATCACCTGTACCTGTTCTTTGCTTTCTCTCATCACCAATTCAATATCGGTAGTCGCTTCCGGTTTCACATTAAAGAAAGTGATATTGGAAAGCACTGCACCACTTGCCATACGGCTTCCGGTGACTAACATATAATACCCGGAATCCAGTTTTGCTCCATTCTTTAGAAGATTCGCCCACGTAGCACCTTTTCCCATATCTACATCCCCCTCATCATAATTCAACAGTTGGAATACCCCGTCTTTGAACTTGGAAAGCGTAAAATGAGAATAATACTTCGGATCGGGCAATGAGGCAATAGGTTTATAAGCAGCACGCAATATGCCGGTAGTGGCCTGTACAGGAGAACTTGTAGAGAAATTCACATCAAAAGTATGTCCCTCCTTATCAGTATACTGCACTTTCCCTGTCACCTTATCTATCCGAGCAGGTATACCTAAAGTACGTGCCATTGCCACAAAGAAGATATCACGCGACTTTTCATCTGCTACACGCGCTTTCCACACTCCTATCGGCGACATAGGTATACGCTGCGAATTCAACTCATTATTGATTTGGATTTCCTTCTTACACCATTCTACCAACCGTATCGGTTCTTTTATAAACTCCCCTGCTTCTTCCTTTGAAATGACTTTCTTGAAAAAAAAGAACGGTAAGGTGTCAACATTTCATTCTCTACACGTGGATTGGCAATCTCCGCACATGCCCATAAGTCCGTTTCCTGAGGATCAGGAGCATTATTCAAATGATCTTCCAATACTTCCAAAGAGACATCCCTCCAGTCCTTTGCAGAAAGTTGTTGTAATAAGGGCAAAGCAAGTCCTTCTCTATCACATTCGGTTGCCGACTTCCGGAAATCAAGTAACGTCTGATAGTTTCCCCGCGAAGCGACCAACATTTTCACAAACTGTTCCGTATCGGCAATACCTTCTTGTTGAAACGAAGCCAACGCAGTTTTTGCACGTTCTTCCGTCAGCATCGTGGCAACATACGCATTACGAATAGAATCCTCCTTAGCCAAACGAAGATCATTTTCGGCACGCTGTTCCGGAGTTACTTCAGGCAAATTGGCTCCTTCAACCGGAGGAGTGATATCCAAATCCAATGTATATGCTTCTCCTCCTTTCTTATCTAAAACCAAATTCAAAGTATCTTCTTTACCAAAAGACAACTTAGAAAAGCCGAATGCCCCGTCAGCGGAAGCCCATACCAACATATCTCCTTTACCGGCTGTCAACGATGCCCGGCCGTCGGTACCAGTGTATTTGGTAGCTACCGTATAAAACTCGGCATAATTGTACACCTTAAAATCAACTTTGGCTCCGGAAACAGGTTTCCCATTCGCATCTGTCACCGTCACCACGGCTTTTGCCGTCGGAGCATAATTCCCTATTACATTGATTTCAGTATAGTTAGGAGTTTCGAGCATAATCTCCTCCGGACCGTTATAACGTCCGAATACCTTGGTATGCATCAGCATTCCACGACTTGCAGGCGCATTAAACCAACCCAGATTCAAGACCGGTTCGGGTTCGCAGGCTCCAAGAAAATACCATTTCCCGTCTGCCCATGCTTCTACCCACGCATGATTGTCGTCGGTATGCGCCCACCGGGGTGTGTAGACCTGACGGGCAGGGATACCCACCGAACGCAAGGCGGCAACAGTAAAAGTGGATTCTTCCCCACAACGCCCGTATGCCGTCTTTACTGAAGCCAAAGGCGAACTAGTGCGGGCGTCACTCGGACGATACACCACCTTCTCGTGGCACGAGTGGTTCACCTCCAGAATGGCATCTTTCATCGAAAGGCCTTTCACCCTCTCTTTCAATTCTCCATAAAACACTTTTCGCGAATCATCCAGATTCTCATTATTCACCCGGATAGGCAGAACAAAATGCCGGAATAATTCATCGGTGACGTTTTTTCCCCAAGACATTTCGTTACGGGCCTGCTCGGAAAGACGAAGATTCTCCAGATAGTAATTTCCGGAATAATCCGTAATATCCCCTATCGGCATATAGGCATACAAAAACATCAGAGCTTCACGCTCGGAAAGAGTCAAAAGTCGAATCGGAAAAGATTGCGAACAAATCTCCATGAGGAAGTGCCCTCTGCTTCTGTTCAAAATCCTGAAACACCTGATTCCGGTAAGCCTCCTCCTTCAGAAAGTGAGATTCACCACAGGAAAACAATACAACCGATAGAATCGGAACAAGTAATAGTCGAATGTGTGTGTTTATATTCATATCTTAATAAAATAAATATGTGAGCTATTTTATGCGTACTTAAAAGATACGTTCACAAAATTACAAGTTTTTTTCAGAAAGACGGCACAAGTCCTTGTAAATGTATGTAATAGGTTTGTAATATATACCGTGTTCGAACCTCTTATAAAAAGAAAAAAGCAGAAGAAAAAGAAATATTTTATGTTTTACAGCATATAATTCAAAAACATTTCGTATCTTTGCAGTGTTAATAGAGAAAACAAGATGTAAAACCGCTCTTCAAAACGTGGAGGGCAAAAAAGATGAGGAAACAGATTATGAAAAAGAATGCAAATGAAAAATTTTTATGTTGCAGTATCAAATCAAACGTTATCAGGCAATGGGTAATGGAACCATGTGTCAAACATTAAACGGTAAACTACAAAAGCTGCTGTCACAGCAGGTTGCCATGTAAATAAACACACTAATTATATTGATAAATAGAGCGAGGAACTTTCGAGTATCCTCGCTTTTTTTTACTTTTTGTACTCTAAAGATAATAAAACACATCAATTATGAAAAACTATTAATATCGGTCGCGGTATTCGCCTTTGCCATAGCCTCATTTGCACAAGCACCCGGCTATGAATTCACAACCGTTGTATCCCACCAAGCAACGCCTGTTAAAAATCAGGGCTCTACCGGAACTTGCTGGTGCTTTGCCACCACTTCGTTCATGGAATCCGAACTGCTCCGAATGGGAAAAGGAGAATATGATCTCTCGGAAATGTTTATCGTCCGCCAAAAAGTACATGAATCAGATGGAGGACAATTATCTCCGACGCGGAAAAGGAAATATCGGCGAGGGAAGCCTGGCACATACTTTTAAAAACGCTTATAAGCAAGTAGGAATTGTACCGGAAGAGGCATACTCCGGTTTGATGACGGCAACAAAGAACATAACCATGGAGCGTTATCACGTTATTTCAAGGCTTTGGTAGACGCAAATATCGCTTCTAAAAAGCGTACTCCGCAATATTATGCACTTATCAATAATCTGTTCGATACGTATTTGGGTAAGCTGCCGGAAAATTCACTTATAAAGGAAAGGAATATACACCGCAGTCTTTCACCGAAAGCCTGGGACTGAATATGGATGATTACATAGAACTGACCAGCTTCACCCACAAACCTTATTATGAAATGTTCTCTCCCGAGGTACCGGACAACTGGGAAAACCAGCCGATGTATAATCTTCCGTTGGATGAACTGATTGAAACTATCGACTATGCACTGAACAAAGGATATACCGTATGTTGGGACGGTGACGTAAGCGAACAGGGCTTCTCTTTCAAGAACGGATCGCTATCAACCCGCAAGTGGAGGATGTAGAAAGATTACTCGACCACCGATCGTGCCCGTTTTGAGAAAATGCCTAAATACGAACGAATGGACGAAGTATTCAAGTTTGAGCATCCTTATCCGGAAATCAACGTGTAACACCTGAAATCCGTCAGGATGGTTACGAGAAGTTTGTGACAACTGACGACCACTTGATGCACATCACCGGCATTGAAAAAGATCAGAATGGTACTAAATATTATATCACCAAGAATTCCTGGGGAGCAGAAAGTAACAAGTCCGGCGGTTACCTGAATATGTCGGAAAGCTATGTACGTGCCAAGACTATCTGCGTTATGGTACACAAAGACTCCCTACCGAAGGAATTGAAACAGAAACTCGGAATCCGATAAAACGTATCGGGCAAATTCTTATAGACTTAGTTGGAAAAAACAGGGCGGAAAAGTAGTATTACTTCACCGCCCTATTTTCTTATTAACCCACTATTAAACCCTTTTTTCTTTTATTTCTTTTTTCAGCGTCACATCACTGATTTCTACTACACCACCCTTATTCTAGTCCAAGAATAGCCACGTAACAGTCTTTCAGGATAGCCGCATCATCATCAGTATCGGATACTTCCAGATTGGCATTTGGATTTCTTACTGCTGATAGCATTCACTACCTGTCCCATGTCATAGTAAACAACCACCTTCGTCCATTTGCCGGCATCTTTGATTTTAAAATTGTACTGTGCGCCGGAAGCATTTGGCTGGGCATCTGCGTCATAGTCTCTACGCATGAAGAAAGTAGTATTGTACTTGCCATTATCGTTCTTTTCCTCATTGGTCTGTTTGATGTATACACTTACCGGAGTTCCTGCCTCCTTTGCTTTTGCATAGAAAGTCGAGAACATAGATACCCTTTTTCCAGACCGTCGGTAACACGCTGTCCCAAGAATGCCTTGTACCAGGAAATATTCTTTTCGGCTCCGGAGTTGTCTATTTTCATCGCATTCGGATACTTGGCGTCTCCGGTCTGCTCCCAAGCGATTGTTGTCACTCCGTCCGCCTCATTATTCATAATGAACCACTCACCTGCCGTAGCCTTGTTGGCGTTAGTTACTTTAGTTTTCACTTCGGTAGCAAATCTTTTCGTTTTTAATCAGATTTTGAGCACTTACGCTTACTCCCGCGATAGCCAAAAGGCCGGCAAATAATACTTTTCTTCATCTTATAGCAATTTAATTGTTAATATCTCAATTTATTTTTTCTATTCTTTCTATGTATTTAACCTGTTGAATGACAAACTTATAATTTCCGGTTTCTTTCTTTTCGTTTGTCTTTTAGTGTGATGCGATAAATCTCCTTACCCCATACATTAGAGAGGCGCGGATCATCTCAGCTTGATTGTTTCCAGTTCGGCTTTAAATTGAGCCGGATAGTCCAGTTCCACCTTTCTGTCCTCTGACTTCGATACGCACTTTGCCCGGCGACGGAAATGTAACATTTCCCCAAGTCAGGAAGTTTACCTGATTAGGCGCCAGCGGCCACTTCATTTAATGTATAGTTGTCGGCCACCACCAACTTACGGTCATCCAGTTTATAAGAGCGAACCCAGCTTTTCACTTTCGCTTCTGCCGGATAAGCAGTAGCTATATCCGTAGAGAACATCCGTTTCTTCTCATTACACACGGTATTGGTAGCTTATACTCCTGCCCGAATTTCTGCGGTACTCCCGTTAATCATCGGCAAGTTATGATAGTTGCTCTGCATGGTCCAGATGGTATAGCGGTCCTTGCCGAACGTCTGTTTGGTATATGTGCCCACGCCGGCGTCAATCAATACGGGAATCGTATTCAGATACAAAGAGAATGTGCCCGCATCATTATGATTGTGACTTTCGTTGTTGAACCCTCCTTTGGCGGCCACGAACATTCCATTCTTATTCTTCATGTAACAGAACTCCGTTTCGGGATACCAAGTTACATCCAGCATCTCATGTTTCGGGTTGCTTTTGCCAGCTCATTGCAGCAAAGTAGAGATTGAAGCGAACGAAAAGCATCGTTACCCATTGTCGCATACGGCTTTCTACCATTCAATAGGTAAGCTGCAAAATGCATCATCTCCTCGCTGTTTACAGCCTTACCAAAACGATAGATCAATAGAGGATCACCCACCACCTTGCGCGGATGCATCGGCAAAGTTTACGACCCAACCATTACCTATGTAAGAACGTGACATATATTCCCCCATACGCCGGATCATCGGTTCCTTCAACAAGGGATATTCTGCCACCCGTACCGTCAGAAAGAATCTGAAGATAATCATAAAGCTTACCTGCCGCGTGTCCCCAATAGAAGTTCCTTCTTCGCAAGCGCCGTCAGACTTCACAAAGTTGATAAACTTATCCACCGATTTCATCGAACGGTATACAGCTTTTGACCAGTTTATCCTTGTTGTTCTCCATTAATAAGAAACATTGCAGCGCATTGGAGTTGCACCAAGGATTCCAGTTATTGATAATCTCTCGCCCGGCTGCCAGTTGAACGCCATCCACCACATATCGTCATCGTTCATATAAGGATCGAGAATGCGTTCTTTAATAGCTTTACGCATTTGCAGAGAAACCACCGGATTGATTTTGTCGAAAGGTTTACGGAAGAAATAGTGCACCCAAGCCATCAATGCTCCGTATCCGCCTGAACCGAGGTCAATGATCTGTTCGCGGAAGTCGGGAAGTGAACGTTTGCTGCTCTGGCGGGGCAAGTGTGCGGATAGAACCCATGAATTCATTTCGCAGCTCATGTAAGCTCCGTTTAGTAGCTGGTCGATAAAACGTCCTTCCCTTCGGCCAGTTCGGCAAGCATCAAGGCATTCAATGCCTGGCGGTTGGCGTCATAAGGAACTTCCATTACTTTACGGTTACCGCTACGTTCGTATTCCAGATAAGCGGTGGCAGGTATCAGTTGCCATTTATAGTCGAGGAGTTTTTCACCGGCCGCGATAAGGCGCTGCTTGTTGGGCCCCATCAAAGAATCCCAGGCGGCACGATCTGTATAAGCAGGATAAGGCACCCATGCTTGTTTCATTACCAACACGTTTTTTCAACGTAGTTTCGTCTGCCGCTTTTTGCAGCATATTGCGTTCGGTGTAAGCGTTTGCCTTGAAAGAAAAACTTCCTAAAGCTGCTAGTAAAAGAACACAAAATAAATGTTTCATTCGATTCATGGTATTTTGTTCATTTAAGTATGGCAAAGATAGCGCATCTCCCTAAAAGTAAGGTGAGCAAATCATACGAACCTCATGACAAAAAAGTACAGACTTCAAGAATTGTACTCACAGAGAGCTTAAATTAAGTATTCAAGTCATAAAAGCGATGATTTTATCCTGCAAAAAAACAGAGCCTCTATTTGAGTAAAACAGAGGCTCTGTTTTGGGGGTAAATAGAGGCTCTGTTTGAGTGAAATAGAGGCTCTGTTTTATTCCCAGTCACTAAATTCAAAACTCAGCTGTTCCCAGACTCCGTGTTGCTCATCGGCTTCTTCTTTCGGATTGAAACGGAAAGTCCGATAAGGCGGATCGGATGTTGCTCGTATTCCACTGTTTTCAATAATTCCTTGGCGAGTGGAAGCACGCGGTCCAGCGTCGTCAACTCCCTGCGACTGGGTCATACTGCGGGTAATCTGGCTAAAATCATGAAACTTGATTTTCAGCGTCAGAGTGTTTCCCTTGAACTCTTTTCGTTGCAGTCGTTCTATCAGTTCTACCGCCATGTGATATAGTTCGATAATAACAGATGAACGGGAGGAAATATCCCGTTCCAATGTACGCTCGCACCCGATAGATTTACGAATACGAACCGCTTCCACAGGACGTTCGTCAATCCCTCGTGCACATTCGTAATAAAGTGATCCTACTTTGCCAAAATGCGCGGTCAATGTCTCCAATGAACATTTCCGCAGTTGAAGCCCGTTACGGATTCCCAACAGATGCATTCTCTTTGCCGTGACAGGTCCCACTCCCCAAAAAAGGATTCAATAGGCAGACGGGCGATGAACTCGAGTGCCTGTTCCGGATGAATGGTACATAATCCGTCCGGTTTGCGATAGTCCGAGGCTATCTTGGCAAGAAACTTATTATAGGATATGCCGGCAGATGCAACGAGATTCAACTGGTCGCGAATCTTCTGCTTTATTTCCTTCGCTATATCCACAGCCAAAGAAATACCCTTCTTGTTCTCCGTCACATCCAGAAAAGCCTCGTCCAGCGAAATGGGCTCGATGACATCCGTATATTCATGAAAGATTTCGTGTATCTGGCGGGAAACGGATTTGTAGACATCCATTCGGCCCGGTACGAAAATTAACTGAGGACAAAGGCGTCTTTGCCTTCTGTGAGGACATCGCAGAACGGACACCGTAACGCCGGGCTTCATAGCTGGCAGCAGCCACAACTCCCCTCTCTTCGGCATGACCGACTGCCAGAGGTTTTCCCCGAAGCTCCGGATGATCACGCTGTTCTACAGAGGCGTAGAAGGCATCCATGTCAATATGTATAATCTTTCTCTGCGTCATTGTTTGGGATTAGCAGAGCAAACTTACTATAAATTCCCGAATAAATCCTGTTTAGCGGTTCAAAAAATATTCAAGATTGCACCAAACCGACTCTTAATAATACTATATTTGCATATTATCTATTGAAACCACAGGCGCACCTGAAAAGTTTATATCACAGTACTATATACTTCAATATTATGAAAAAAATACTATTTTGCGTATTAATAATGCTTTGCAGCATTTCCGCATTTGCTCAAAAAAGAATTACTTTCAAAATAGAAAAGCTTTCAACTCCCGAAAACTTCCTTTATTTGCAATCTTACGACGATATCTACAAAAGACTTATCATGTCCGAAACCGAAGTTTTTTCAAAAGAAGTTGAAAAGCAGGAAAAGAATCCGCCGTTCAATATCATCGCAAAAAGCGAAGCTCCCGACAGCCTGGTATCTTATCGCTACCATTCTTTCTTTCAAGGTATGTATCAGGCTTATGCGGACCACAGACCGTTTGTGTTATCTCCGGACATGATCTGGTTGTTAATCAGCCAAGGCTTTGCACGACATATCAACGCTAATCAAGAAGCAATGCGAGATTATATCGTCGATTTCTCCGGAAAACAATCGTTGATTGTTAAGACAGATAAACAGTTGGAAGATCCTACTCTTTCATGGAATGAGATCTTCCCTCAATTTACAGAACAAATAAAAAAAAACAAGTAGGAAATAGCCTGGTTGAAACCCTGACTTGCAACTTCTCAACAACAACACCTTTAGAGAAAATTGCCTCTGAAATAACAATCATGGAAACCATGAAACCTTATTTTGAGTTTATTGTTATACGCATTGTTTGCGGAATCCCGGAAATAACACTTGAAGGGACCCCTGAAGATTGGGAGAAGGTGCTAAGTAAGGCTAAAAGTTTGAAAGGATATAAGCTCGAATGGTGGATCTCCGAGCTGGAACCTCTTCTGGAGGAATTTGTAAAAAGCATCCAAAGGCGAAATTAATAAAGGCTTTTGGCGCAATATGTTTAAATATCATTCGCAAGAGAAGTATGGCGCTCCTAATATGATCGACGGCTGGATAGTGAAATTCTTTTTCCTTATGACAAAAAAGGACAAAGGAACAATCTAAAACAACTGGAAGGCACAGACAGTCTGCCTGATGAAATAGTAAAAGTAGATTTAAAATATCAGGAAGTATATAACAATACAGTTACAGAAACTCCGTTGGAACTTTGGGCAGGCTTCGTCGGGCTTGAACAGAATAAAAGAAACTTCGCTCTACGACCACAAATCAGTTGGATGATCAGAAAGAAAGACCTCACTAACAACAAAGTGAAAAACAAATTAATGGCAGATACACAAGGTACAGGTTTCGGTCGTGGCATTTCTATTAGAGTGAAAGAATTTCCTTCTGTTTTGTTAGAACTCACTGAAATAAAGAAATTGGAAATAAGATTCATTAATCAGATTGATATACCGGATGAAATATCAAAGATAAAAATTGAACATTTAGAGTTATTCGGGAAAATAAGCAAAGAAGGAATTGAACGTATTAAAAAGACTATCGCCTGATAGTGATATTAAAATAAATGGTTCACGAATATAAGAAATAGTCCCGATGAACGGGACTATTTTCTTATATATATCAGGCCTGTTTCTTAGCCAGAAACTTCTTAGTCAGCCACTTTCTTACAGGCTCGTCATACAGTTTCAGGCAAAGGTAAGCCAACAGGATATTTCCGAAGAATACTATCAAAGCCACCGGCCATGTATCGGAGAAAGTGAGTTTTTCCCCACTCCACAACCAGGCATAATACAAATACATAAAAGGATAATGAACGATGTACAAGGGATAGGATATATCTCCCAGGAATTTGCAAATTCCGGAAGTCCCTTTATCTGTCGTTTTTCCGGAGGCACCCAGGTAAACAAGGATCGGGAAAAGAATAATGGTACATACAGAGTCATAAATACCATTCATCCACGAAGCTTCCATACCACCGATATGTGGTATAGACAGTAGAACAGCAATCGCAATACTACATATCCAGAAAGCTCCTCTAATCTTGACCGGTTTAAAAATACGCGACATCAACAACCCTGCGGAAAAAGCAAACAGCAAACGCAGAAATCCTCCGAGCAGATTATAATCCAGCAATGACCAACCTACACCTAAATGCCCATAACCGGCAAGATTGCATACAGCAAATGAAGCCAGTCCGATCGCCGCCAGAATGACAAGCACGGTCAGCTGTTTGGTCGAGAACCGGCGGATAAACAGGGCATACAGAATATTCCCCTATATACTCGAAAAACAAAGACCAACTCGGACCGTTCAAAGGATACATTTCTCCATTTCCACGAACTTCGGAACCCGAACCGGGTACAGCCGGAATCAAGAAAAGATTGAGAAGCAATGCAAGCATCACCATAGATATGCTGACCTGCGTACCGTCCCATTGCTCGCAGCCTTGTATGCAAAATGTAATAGCACCCAAAACGGCTCCCATAACAACCATCGGATGCAGACGGATTAACCTGCGTTTGAAAAACTCTTTTTGGGTCATCGTTGTTTTCCAACGGTCGTCATAAGCGTAACCAACAACGAATCCCGACAGGATAAAAAAGAAATCGACGGCCAAATAGCCGTGATTGAACCGCTGGTCTATGGGACTTGTGGCAAAGCCTTCAAATATATGATACCATATAACCAAAAGAGCAGCGATTCCTCTCAAGCCGTCAAGGAGTTCATAATGGGGTTTACTATCTGCAAATGCAGCAGAAGAAGAGATGTTTTGCATGATAAATTTATAAATTAGATTATTATTTTGCGTATCACTGATGAGGGCCCAAAGTTACAGAAGTTAGTTATTAAAAAAAATTGTCCTACATCAAAAATACGCCCCTACCAGAAATTATTTCCGGCTTCTAAGGCGGCTAAGTGTCGGAAGGGTTATTCCAAGATAAGAGGCAATATATCCTAATTGTACCCGCTGGCATATCTGAGGAAACTGTTGTTTAAACTCCTCATATCGCTCTTTGGCCGACAAAGTCAGGCGATCTTTTTGTGCGAACGGTGTAAGCGTCTGTATTCGTTCTGATGAATCACTCTTCCCCAGTTTGCCAGTTCGATATTGGTCTGAAACAGCCGGATCAAATCAGTTAGTGATATTTTGTATGCGACGACGTCCTCAAGCGTTTCCACAAATTCTTCACTCATCTTATTATAATACAATTCATCCATGCTGAAGACAATCGCTCCTTCGCACGCAAAGGAAGTCGTTATTTCCTCTCCGTTTACCAGCCAATAAGAGCGGGTCATTCCTTTTTCGATGAAATAAGCTGATCTGCTATATTGATTAGCCTTTATCAATTGATATTTTTTAGGGAAATGGCAAAGTGTCACATTATCCTTCAATAGTTGTATTGTATCATCAGAAACCGGATACAGAGAGGTCATCATTTCTATTACATTCGTCATAAAGCAAATCCTTAATTGTTTTTCCAGTGGTCACAAAGATAGGAAAAACAATTACTTCAGCAATACAAACGGCAACCATTTTACAAAACGATATTCTCTATCGAGCTTTAAAAGGCAATGACAGGTATTTGTCGTCCTTTCTCCCAAGCCGGCAAGGATAAGATGACCTCATTATTCTTTCGTTGAATCTTAATCCTTTTTACCTGTTGACAAATCAAAAGCTTTGGTTATCTGATAGCCTTCCAAAGAATTTATCCGAAGGGTAGAAACCGGTTTCCGTAAATGCAAGTATATATACTCATCTTTATAGGTACTTCCTATTTCATCAGTTTGCTTGAAAGGACCTCCATGTGTATCATACACAGCTTCTCTATTCCGGTTGATCCATTTCGTCAATTCATATAACCGTTCCACTTGTTCTTCGGGCATCTCTCCGGTAGGTTTAGGTCCGATATTCACTAATAGATTACCGTTACCGCAAAGTGTTTTACTAAACATTCCGATCAGTTCGTCTGCTGTCAGCATCTTAGCATCAGGTTCGTAAGCATATACCGGATAAGTGACGCTGGTACATGCTTCCCATGGAAACGGGGGAGCATCTGTTGTTTTGGCTTCTATTGAGAAGTAGTCGCCCGATGAGCCGTCTGTCCAGAAAGTTTCATGCCCGTCCTCTCCTCTGGTAATAGCCAGACGAGTAGATAACGTATTACTTTTTAGTTTCTTGATATACTGATATAAATCATTTCCTTCTTTTGCAGTCCAAAGAGGATCCAGCCAAAAGCCGTCAAACCACAAGATATCCGGCTGGTAACGGTCTATCAGTTCTTTTTGTCTGGTTATGCACAAACCGGATAAAATCTTCCCGCCCATATTTCGGTTCTTTTTATTTCTCTTCCAACTTGTGCCATAGAGTTCCAACCGCAATAATCAATGTCTGCTATTGAATAGTAAATGCCATAAAAGCAATCCCTGTTTCCGACATTCTTCACCCAATTCCTTCAAAATATCTCGCTTGAAAGGTATGCGGTCTATATCAAAGATAGAATATTCGCTCGGCCAAATGCAAAACCCGTCATGGTGTTTTGAAATGACTACCATATATTTACATCCAGCCTGAACAGCTACATTTACAATCTCTTTAGGATTGAAATTCTGAGGATTCCATTTCATGGTAATAGAGTCCGCCACACTTTTAGGAGTACCATTACCAATAGCCCAGGAATCTCCTGTACCGGGTGAATGACAAGCCATCCAATGAATGAACAAACCCAGTTTGGCATCTTGAAACTGTTTTAGAAGTTTCTTGTCCGTTTGAGGATTAAGTACCGTTGTCTGACTTTGCACACAAGTTAAATATCCACATATAAACAATAATAGAAAAGAGAGTCTTTTAAGCTGCATATAATAGAAGTTATTTAAGTTATTTTTCTATATTCAAAGAGGTGTTTTACCCCATACATCTGAATTAGCGGTCATGATTTTCAAACATAAACCACTCCAGATTCATAAAATCCTGCCCGGTCATAGACGGATCATTGTTCTTGAACACCAGCACCAATGCATGAACACCGGTCACCGGTTTCACTTTTGTCCGGTGAATGGAATAGGCAACATCCCCATTCATCGGTTGCAGCTCACAAGTACCAATCAGTTCTCCATCCGGTTTATCCAAACGGATTTCAATAGTACCGGCAGCATTCTTTCCCCATGTTTTGCAAATGAAAGAATTCACCTCCATTCCTGTAAAATCGAAATATTTCCAGTAAGCACAATCTCCATTCCGTATAGCCGACAAATATTCTACCGGATTGCTATGTGCCGGACGCCGAACAACTACCGTGGTATGCCCCGACAAAAGACAAGCCCCTCGCCGCATCCATACGCAATAAAGGATTAATAGGCCCCCCCACAACCTTGAGTGGTCATTTCTACTTCATTGATAGTTCCGTCCGGATTAAATACAATGGGTTCCATACAAACCTTGCGCATAGATGAACTAGCATGGGTAGGCCGATGATAAAAAAGATATACCACTGCCCATCTATTTCAGCCATAGAACCGTGATTGTTCACTAAATTCCGGTCACTCCCCCAATTGTCTATAATTACTCCCCCGATATGTATAAGGACCTAATGGAGAAGTAGCCGTAGCATAGTTCAGGGGTAGCACAATTAGATTCACCGTGACGCTGGTGCCCGGCATATACATAATAGTAGATGCCATTCCGTTTACGGACCGAACTGCCTTCATTGAATGCATGTTCATTATAAGTCAACAGTTTCTCATGTACTTCACCTTCGATAGATAACATATCCTTACTCAGTTTAGCTCCTTTGGCATTGGCTTGTCCCCAGAATAAATAAGCTTGCCCGTCATCATCTATAAAGACCGAAGGATCAATTCCATGAATTCCGGCTATGGCTTTTCCCTCTTTAAAAGGTCCATAAGGAGAAGAAGATACAGCAACACCTTCATCTTCCTTTTCATTCGTCAGGCAATAGTATAAATAGTATTTGCCGTTGTGATAGATACAATCCGGAGCATAAAGCAACTGGTCGGTATAGTCGACTTGTTTCCCTATACCTTTTGTAGCGAAAGAAAACTGTTCCACATCCCAATTTATCAAATCAGAAGTCGATAACACATCATAGGTATGCGAACACCAGACATTTGTCGGCTCATCACGCGAACCATATACATAGACACGCCCATCAGGCATCTGCCTGGCCTCCGGATCGGCAATATACACGCCCGGAGGAGAAATAGGATTAAGCATTCGATGATTAGTCTTAAGTAATTTGGGAACCTTCTTTCCTGTTTGTTCGGTCACATCCGTATTTACCATGCGATGCTGTGCCGACAATCCCAAACAAAAGGTTAAGAGTATAAAAAACAGTATCTTATTTCTCATAATTCTATATTTTTTTCAGTTCTAACTCTAACGTATCATTTGATTATTTTATAAAAAAGTCTTTTTTGATCCGTATATCCTCCACCGAACGACCTATCATCAGGTTGAACTTCCCGGATTCGACAACATATTTCATATCTTCATTCCAAAGTCCTAAATCGGAATAAGGAATGACTATCCGAATATCCTTAGATTCTCCCGGATTCAGACTCACTTTCTCAAAACCTTTTAAGCAGGCAACAGGCGTTACAACACTAGAAACACAATCACGTATAAATACTAAAGCGGTTTCTTTTCCTGCCATGTTTCCCGTATTCTTAACAGTAAATGTGAATTCAATATCCTGAGTTTGAGGAATGACACTGTCGATTTTCAATCCTGAATATTCATAACTCGTATAGCTTAATCCATGACCGAAACAAAATGCAGGTTTTTTCATCTTCTCTGGAAGAACCCAAACCATAACCCGTCCAATATCTGGAAGGTCTTTGATAATAATACATTGGGATTTGACCGGCATGTTTGGGAATGGTAATTGGCAATTTGCCCGAAGGATTCACTTCTCCAAATAATATTTCAGCTAAAGCTTGTCCGCCATACATTCCCGGTCCCACACATCTACTATGGTTGGGATGTTTTTGGTTATCCATTCGTTATTTAGAGGTTTGCCATTTACAATGACGATAACTACGGGAGTACCAGTGGCATGTATTGCTTGAACCAGTTCCAACTGTCGTCCGTAGAAATCTATTGAAGGACGGTCCGCCGATTCTCCATAAGTTCTTAATCCCCATTCCGAACGTATTCCATATCCTCCAATTGCAACAATTGCCAAATCGGACTGCCGGGCCTTTTCGGACAGCATCATCAATACTGTAATCAGAGATGCCGCCGCCTTCGGTTATCAGCTTCTTCTGGATAGCAGGATCGGTAGTATTTACCGACAGTTCAGATTTCTTTGCCTTAATACGTCCGCTATTGCTGTATAAGATTGACTGCTCGGGAGAGGCTGCCGCCTGAATACCCTCCAGAATAGTAGTTACGTGGTCATCCGGTTGAAAGATAGACCAGTCACCCAAAAATACTTTGATTGTCAGCATTCGGTCCGGTAACTAAAATCTTCTTGTATTTAGTCCTGTCAAGAGGTAGGATTTGCCGGTCATTTTTAAGCAAGACAATGGCTTCTCTAGCAGCTTCCAAAGCCAATGCTTTGTTCTCTTTGCTACCATAACTATCTTCTTCAGGAGATACATAACGCTTCTCAAACAATCCCAGCTCGAATTTAATCTTCAAGATTCTTCTGACAGCATCATCAATACGCCGGGGAGATACTTTCTTTTCCCCTGACTAACTCTACGAGCGGACGTACAAAGCGTGCCGAGTCAGCAGAATACATATGCATATCCAAACCGGCATTGACCGACTTTACAAACAGCCTCTTTCTGATTTTCAGCTATCTGATGCAAAGAAGTAGCCAAATTCTCCACATCTCCCATATCACTGATAAAAAAGCCTTTAAAACCATACTCCTGCTTGATTATATCAGTCAACAACCACTTGGACGCATGCACCGGCACTCCTGCAATATCATTATGTCCGGGCATAATAGTCATACATCCGGCCTCTATGGCTGCCTTGAAGGGAGGCAGAAAATACGAACGGAGTGCCCGTTCAGACAGTTCGGCACTAGCATGATTACATCCTCCGACGGATGCGCCTCCTCCCACCAGATGTTTGACTGAAACAGCCACTTTCTTAAAAGGATTTTCATTGTCCTGGTATCCCCGTATAGCCTCTTTAACCAATTCGCTTGTCAGAAAAGGATCTTCGCCATAGGTTTCACCGGTCCTTCCCCAACGGGCATCCTGAACGATATCTATACAAGGAGCAAATGCCCAATGTATACCGGAGGAACGGATTTCTTCACCGGCCTTCGAAGTCGTGCGATAAATTAATTCCCGGTTGAAAGTAGCGGCCATGCTTATGGAAGTCGGGAAAATTGTTCTGCCCGTAAGCATTGCATATCCATGTGCCGCGTCCATGCCTATAAGATAAGGAATCTTCAGACGGGTTTGTTCGGACAGTTTTTGTAGTTGATTGCATTCTTCAGGCTCCAAATCCGCCAGCCATGCACCGAAATCATAATATCCATTCTTAAATATGGCCTCTTTATCCCATACGGTAACCATATCCATTTGCCCGACCTTTTCTCCTCCAATGTCATCTGCGCAAGCAATAAGCTTCCCTCTTTTGTCTACAGGTTGTTTGGCATCCATATAAACGGAGGTGTTCACTTTGCGTAGACCGACAAGACATAAGAAATAAAAATTAAAGTATAT
>VOFJ01001797.1_pt1 | contig 42059 bp, 50 predicted proteins | sample 5384081 | NCBI WGS metagenome assembly VOFJ01 (sample SAMN12384729, study PRJNA508395) | human gut metagenome | isolation source: healthy gut I | host: Homo sapiens
CTGCGCTGAAGATGCCGCTGTTGGCGGTGTTCTTCAGGCTCATCTGTGCCCACTTCTCACGGTCGCCATACAGCTTCTGCAGGTCGGCCTGTGCACGGCGGTAATCCTTGAAGTCGGCCATGACCATGTACGGGTCGCTGGTGCGCAGGTTCTCGGTGACTTCGTGGAAGTTCTCGCCGTTCCAGCCGCGCTCCAGGGAGTTCAGAGCGGCGTTTGCAACGTCGTCACCCGTGATGAAGGCGTTGGGATGGTAGCCTACCTGCTTGAGGTTGTTCACCTCGGGGGTCAGCATACCGAAGATGAGCTCATTCTCCTTGCCGGCGGCATCGGCGATCTCCACGTTTGCGCCGTCCAGAGTACCCAGTGTGATGGCACCGTTCAGCATGAACTTCATGTTGCCGGTACCGGAAGCCTCGGTGCCAGCCAGAGAGATCTGCTCAGAGACCTCGGCAGCGGGCATCAGGTGCTCGCTCAGGGGGAGACGCAGTACTCTTCCAGAATAGACCACGCGCAGCTTCTCGCGGACAACGGGGTCGTTGTTGATGAGGTCGCCCAGCTTGCAGATCATGCGGATCATCTGCTTGGCCATATAGTAGCCGGGGGCAGCCTTTGCGCCGAAGATATAGGTCTTGGGGATGAAGTCAGCGTTGGGGTTCTCCTTCAGGATACAGGTACTGAGCGGCGATGTTCAGCGCATTCAGGTGCTGGCGCTTGTACTCGTGCATACGCTTGACCTGGCAGTCGAAGATGGAGTTGGGGTCGATGGCCTGACCGGTGCTCTTCTCGAGGTAAGCGGCAAAGTTCTTCTTGTTGTTCAGCTTGATCTCATTGATCCGCTTCAGAACGGTCTTGTCGTCAGCGTACTTGTTCAGCTTGGACAGGTTGGAGGCGTCGTGCTTATACTCCTCGCCGATGGTCTCGTCCAGCAGCTTGCACAGCTCGGGGTTGGAGGCCAGCAGCCAGCGGCGGTAAGCGATGCCGTTGGTCACGTTCTTGAAGCGGCCTGGGGCTTGAACAGGTAGTGATCGTGGAAGACGCTCTCCTTGATGATCTCGCTGTGCAGCTTGGAGACGCCATTGATGCTGTTGGCGGTGTAGGCGCAGATGTTGGCCATGCGCACCTGGTTGTCGCCGATCAGGGCCATATAATTGATCTTGCCCTCGTCGCCGGGGAATGCTACTTCCAGCTTCTCGCGGGCACGGCGGTTCATCCCGACCACGATCTGGTAGATGCGGGGCAGGGTCATCTTGAAGATGTCCACGTTCCACTTCTCCAGAGCCTCGGCCATAACGGTGTGGTTGGTGTAGGAGAAGACGTTCTGGCAGATCTCAAAGGCCTTATCCCAGTCAAAGCCGCACTCGTCCAACAAAATACGCATGAGCTCCGGGATTGCCAGCGTGGGATGGGTGTCGTTGATATGAACGGCGATTTTGTCCGCCAGATTTTCCAGCGTGCCGTAGGTGGACAGGTGGTTCTGCACGATATCGCCGATGGATGCGGCGGCAGGAAGGAAGTACTGCTGGCGCAGCCGCAGGATCTTGCCCTCGACGTGGTTGTCGTTGGGGTAGAGCACCTTGCTGATCAGCTCGGCGCTGGCGCTCTTGCTCATGGCAGTGTTGTAGTTGCCCAGAGAGAAGCTGGACATATCAAAGTCAGGAGCCTTGGCCTGCCACAGGCGCAGCTTGGCAACGCCCTTGCCGTCGTAGCCCTGCACATACATGTCGGAGGGCACAGCCATAACGCTGTTGTAGTTGGTGTGCTGGATATAGTGGAAGCCGTGATCCCAGTTCTCGCGGATCTCGCCGTCAAAGCGGACCTCGATGGCCTGATCGGGGTGGCTCTTCAGCCAGACCTGACCGCCGGGCAGCCAGTTGTCCACGCGCTCCTGCTGCCAGCCGTCCACGATCTTCTGGTGGAAAATGCCGTACTCGTACAGGATGGAGTAGCCGGTGCCGCAGATGCTGGTGGTGGCCATGCCGTCCAGATAGCAGGCAGCCCAGACAGACGGCCCAGACCGCCGTTGCCCAGAGGCCTGCATCGGGCTCTTCCTCAATAGATGCCGTCGATGTTGATGTCGGCATCTGCCAGCACCTTCTGAGCAACATCTTCCAGACCCAGGTTGAACAGGCTCACCTTCAGGCTGCGGCCCATCAGAAACTCCATGCACAGGTAATACACCTGCTTGGCGCCGGTGCCAATGGCCTTGGACTGGAACTTTTTGTGGTTCTCACTCATCATCTGACGGCAGATCAGAGCCAGAGAGCGATAGATCTGCTGGTGAGATGCAACGCTCAGCTCCACGCCGTACTCGCTGGTGAGCTTGTCCTGAAGAATTTTTGCAAATTCTTTTGTAGTCATAAGGAACTCCTATCCGCACACACACTTGTGCTGTTTTGAAATATCGCAACAGGGAATTTCTCCTCTTTCCCTCTCCCTGTTACCACAACAAGAACATTATAATCAGTTCTATTCGTAAATGCAAGGAAAAACGCCGATTTTTGCCCGTAACTGACATTTTTTTGTCACAATCTTTCAGGTAAATATGCAAAAAATTCAAAAATAACACTTTCTCTTGGAGCGCATTTATATTATAATAAGAAGTGAACGGTTGTCCCGGCGGTGGGGGGCGAGAAAAAAAAGCGTGCACCGGGGCAGGAAACTCGGCCACAAACTCTGCTCAGAGTAATTATTAGTGAGGATACGATGGTTAATAAAGTGAGAGTGACCATTGCGGGCGCGCCCTATGCGATCGCAACGACGGATTCCGAAAAGTATATTGCCTCTCTGGCCAAACGGCTGGATGAGGATATCACCAAGCTGCTGGACACCAACGAAAACCTTTCGGTGACCAAGGCGGCGGTGTTCTGCGCCATGGATTATCTGGACGAGTACAAAAGAGCACCGGCAGCGCCGAGAATATGCGCAGCCAGATCCAGGATTATATTGCCGATGCCGCCAGGGCAAAGCTGGCTGAGGATAAGGTAAAAACAGAAAATGAAACGCTGCGGCGTGAAAACGATGCCCTGCGGGAGCAGCTGGCACGCCTGCAGGCCAAGCAGAAGGCCGACCGGGAAGCAAAGACGGAAGCGTGAATGGAGGCGCGGTGAGCGCGCCGGAACAAAGGGAGTATTATGCCGAAGATTGAGATTCTTGCCCCGGTGGGCAGTGAAGAGATGCTCCGTGCCGCTGTATTCAGCGGGGCGGACGCCGTGTATCTGGGTTTTGCGGGCTTCAATGCCCGCACAGGAGCCGGAAATTTTGATGCGGACAGCCTGAAAGAGGCCGTCCGGTTCTGCCACGTGCGGGGGGTCAAGGTGCATGTGGCGCTGAACACCACCGTCTACGGCGGCGAGCTGGCCCAACTGGCCGATGCCGTGCGGGCCGTGGCCGAAAGCGGCGCGGATGCCGTCATCTGCCAAGACCTTGCGGTGGCCCAGCTCATCGGGCAGATCGACCCCGAGCTGCCCCGCCACGGCTCCACCCAGATGAGCGTCCACACCCTGCAGGGTGCACTGGAGCTGAAGGAGCTGGGCTTCACCCGTGTGGTGCTGGCCCGGGAGCTGAGCCTGCCCGAGGTGGAGCACATCACCAAGCACTGCGGCATCGAGACGGAGTGCTTCGTCCACGGCGCACTCTGCATGTGCGTCAGCGGCCAGTGCTATATGTCAGCTTTCCTGGGCGGACGCAGCGGCAACCGCGGCTCCTGTGCCGGGCCCTGCCGCCTGCCCTTTGAGGCGAACCCGCTGCCCGAGGGCAAACCGGGCCGTCTGCACCACCTGTCCCTGAAGGATAACTCGGTCATCGACAAGCTGGATCGGATGCAGGCCGTCGGCGTGGCATCGGCCAAAATCGAGGGCCGTCTACGTACGCCGGAGTATGTGGCGGCGGCGGTCAGTGCCTGTCTGGCGGGCCGCGAGGGCCGCGCCTACGACCGTGACCTGCTGAAAAATGCGTTCAGCCGTTCGGGCTTCACCTCCGGCTATCTGGATGGAAAGATCGACGGTACCATGTTCGGTGTGCGCAGCGAGGCCGACGCGGAGCTGACCAAGAAGACCCTGCCTGCCCTGCGGGAGCTCTACCGCCGTGAGCGCAGCCGGGTGCCGGTGCAGTTCAGCTGGAGATCGAAGAGGGCGGCGAGAAGCTGACCGTGACCGACGCGGACGGCAACAAGGCTTTTGCCTACGGCGATGCGGAACCGCAGCCTGCCCGCACCGACCCCACCGAGAGCCTGCAGCGCAGCCTTTCCAAGACGGGCGGCACCCCCTTCGCAGTGGAAAAAATCGACGTGGAGATGGACGGCGGCCCCTGGTTCGTGCCGGGCAGTGCCGTGAACGAGCTGCGCCGGGATGCGCTGGAGGCCCTGCTGAAAAAGCGGGAGGTCCTGCGCCCCTGGCCGGTACACGAGGCGGAGCCGTCGCCGCCCTGCCCCAGCGCACCCTGCCGCCCCCACCGCACCCTCCGCGCCCGGTTCGAGCGCTGGGAGCAGGTGCCGGAGCAGGCGCACTTGAGCGGGGTGGAGTACCTCATCCTGCCCATTGCCCAGGCTGACCGGCGTGCCCTGGGAGTGGCGGGAGAAGACCCTTCTGGAACTGCCGCGCGTGATGTTCGGCACGCTGGAAGAGGACACCGCCCGCCGCATCGCCGCCACCCAGGATGCCGGTTTTGCGGGCTATGAGGTAAGCAATATCGCCCACCTGCGCCTCTGCCGTGGCCTGCCGATGACCGGCGGTTTCGGCCTGAATGTCACCAACCAGATGGCAGCACAGTTCTATGACCATGGCAGGGACTTTCCAGCCTGCTCATCCTGCCCGAAGTCAAGGACAGCGATATCAGCGACCATTGCCCCCACCCATAACGGCAAGCCTGTGCCCACGGGTGTGCTGGTCTATGGCCACATGCCGCTGATGGTCACCCGTGCCTGCCCGCTGCAGAACATCCACGACTGCGCCCACTGCGACAAGACCGGCCCGCTCACCGACCGCAAGGCAAAGAAGTTCCCGGTGCGGTGCGGGATGGGTGTCCGGACTATTTACAATCCCGTCCCTATCTATATGGGAGACAAGCCCGGTGCTCTGACCGTGGACTACGGCGTGGCTTACTTCACGCTGGAAAGGCGGGAGGAGGCAGCGGCGATCCTTGACGCGATCCGCCAGCACGCACCCTTTGAGGGGGTGACTTCACCCGCGGGCTGTATTTTCAAAGGAACGAATTAAACCTCTCAGTCACGCTCCGCGTGAAAAAAACGCCAGCCCTTGGCATGTCGGGTCCGTTAATAGACGATGGAAATTATTTTTCACTGTAAAAATAAAGGTACTGGATAAAATCGGAGAATAGAATGGCCAATCACCTATAAGGACTGGATGCGCGGGCAAAGGTGCCCGCTTACGCGACGGCCCTGCCGCTGCGCCGACCTGTGCGCCGTACTGGATGAGCCGCTCACCCTTGCCCCCATGGAGCGGGCACTGGTGCCCACCGGCCTTGCCATCGAGCTGCCCGGCCCCCACAGCGTGGCACTGGTGTACGCACGCAGCGGCCTTTCCATCAAGCACGGCCTGTGCATGGCCAACGGCGTGGGCGTGGTGGACAGCGATTACCGCGGCGAACTGAAAGTCCCGATGGTCAATCTGGGGCAGGAAGCTTATACCATCCAGCCCGGCGAGCGGGTAGCGCAGCTGTGCATCGCCCCGGTGTACATCGCCGCCTTTGTGCCCGCCGAGGAGCTGGGCGACACCCAGCGCGGTGTGGGCGGCTTTGGCTCTACCGGAAAATAACCCTCTTCGTCAATGCTTCCCATTGACACCCCAGAGGGGAGAATTTAAAAAGAGTAAACCGACTGATGAAAAAAGCCTCCCCTTCGGGAGAGCGGTCACCGCAGGTGACTGAGAGGGTTTTATGAATCATTTGATCTTAGCCTCTGGCAGCCCCCGCAGACGGGAGCTGCTTTCCCTGTACACCACCGATTTCACGGTCTGTGTCAGCGATTTTGATGAGAGCGCCGTCGCTGCCCCCCACCCCGGCGCAGCTGGTGGAGCAACTGGCCATCGGCAAGTGCCTTGCAGTGGCAAAAACAGCACCCGGATGCCGTGGTCATCGGCTGCGACACCGTGGTGGACGTGGACGGCGCTGTGTTCGGCAAGCCCCACGATGCCGAGGACGCCAAGCGGATGCTGCGCGCGCTCTCCGGAAAGACCCATCAGGTGCACACCGGCGTGTGCATTGCAAAAGGGGACAGGGCAGAGCATTTTGTGGACAGCTGCAAGGTGACCTTTTTCCCGCTGGGGGAGGAAGAAATCGCGTTCTACGCTGCTACCCCGGAGCCCTACGATAAGGCCGGTGCCTATGCCATTCAGGGGCGCGCGGCCCTGTGGCTGGACCGCATCGAGGGCGACTATTACACCATTATGGGGCTGCCGGTCAGCCGCACCGTACAGACGCTGGCGCATTTTTTGTGAGAAAAATGGAAAAATGATAGAAAACTTGCCGAAACGCTTGAGAAATGGAGCACTTGCGGCTATAATAGAACCGTGTTATTCTGCGCAGGAGGGACTGTTTGCAGCAGGCCGTCCGGCATTCTGGGATAGATTTAAGGAACGATCGTAAGGAGATTTGGAACAATGAGTTTTCTGTCAAAGGACGTTGGCATTGATTTGGGTACTGCCAATACTCTGGTCTACATGAAGGGCAAGGGCATCATCATGCGGGAGCCCTGCATTGTCGCTGTGGATACCAAGACCGATGAGGTGCGCTGCGTGGGCGGCGAGGCAAAGGCTGTTATCGGCCGTACCCCCGGCAGCATCGTGGCAGTGCGTCCCCTGAAGGACAGCGTTATCGCCGATTTCGACATCACGGCCAATATGCTGGAGAACTTCCTCAAAAAAGGCCTGCGGCAACAGCATGTTCTCCCGTCCCCGGGTGGTCATCTGCATTCCCTCCGGCGTTACCGAGGTGGAGCGCCGCGCTGTGCGCGAGGCTACCCTGAAGGCTGGTGCCCGTCAGGTGTCTGTCATTGAGGAGCCCATGGCAGCTGCCATCGGTGCAGGCCTGCCCATCAGCGAGCCCACCGGCAGCATGATCGTGGATATCGGCGGCGGCACGGCGGAGATCGCTGTCATCTCTCTGGGCGGCATCGTGGCCTCCCGCAGCGTGCGCATGGCAGGTGATATGTTCGATCAGGCCATCATCGCTTTCATCAAGCGCAAGTACAACCTGCTCATCGGTGAGCGGACTGCCGAGCAGATCAAAATCGAGATCGGCTCTGCCTATGCACTGGACCCCGGAGCTGACCATGGAGATCAAGGGCCGCAACCTTGTAGACGGTCTGCCCAAGAACATCGTGGTGCACTCTGAGGATGTGCGCGGCGCGCTGCTGGAGTGTCTGGTCAAGATCACCACCGCCATCAAGGAGACGCTGGAGCGCACCCCGCCGGAACTGAGCGCAGATATCATCGACCGCGGCATCACCCTGACCGGCGGCGGCGCTTTGCTGCGCGGCCTGGATCAGCTGATCCAGAGCGAGACCGGCATTGATGTGCATATTGCGGAAGACCCGCTGGACTGCGTGGCCAAAGGGTGCCGGTGCGGTGCTGGATCATGTGGATGTGCTGCATGACGTGCTGGACACCGATGGAGGACATATGTAAGAGCGGCTCTCTGGGGAGAGTGTTGCTCAGAATGCGGAAAAGTTTCAGACACAGCAGCTGTGCGTTTTTCCGCTGCAAACACTGCATCTTGCGCGGATGGCACGGCTGTCCGCGCTTTTTTCATGCAAAGGCCTGCGGTAGGGCGCGGGCATCCCGACAGGAGGGAAGCACCCTTTGAAAGATTTTTTTGATACCTGGAAATTCAAGATCCTTGTGGCCGTGGCGGTGTTTCTGGTGGGCATCATGGCCTATGCCGGTGCCAACGGACGCCTGACCGCTGCCCCGCAGGAACTGCTGGGCGTGATCCTGACCCCATTCCAGAAGGCAGGGGCTGTGGTCAGCGGCGGTGTGGGCGCGATGTGGGAAAAATATGCCAGCATCGACAAGGTCATGGAACAGAACGAGCAGCTGACGGCGGAAAACGCCGAGCTGCGCCAGCAGATGGTGGATTATGACCGCATCAAGGCTGAAAACGAGGCCTACAAGGCACTGGCTAACATTCAGGAAAAGAACAGCAATGCCACCTATGTGTCCGGCTTTGTCATTGGCCGCGACCCGCTGGACGAGTTCGGCGGCTTCACGCTGGACAAGGGCACCGCAGACGGCGTAGCGGTGAACGATGCGGTCATCAGTGACCGGGGCTATCTGCTGGGCATGGTGGTAGAGGCTGATCCGACCAGCTGCAAGGTGATGACCATTCTGCACCCCAGCTTCAACGCGGCGGGCGTGGTATCCCGCACCCGGGAAAACGGCATTCTGAACGGCAATACCACCTATGCAGCGGACGGCCTGTGCACCCTGACCAATCTGGAGCGCAGCACCGAGACCCATGCGGGGGATCAGGTCATCACCACCGGTCTGGGCGGGGTGTTCCCCCCGGATCTTCTGGTGGGTACGGTGCAGGACGTGGTGCCGGAAGCCAGCGGCAAATCCTCCATTGCGGTGGTGCGCCCCGGTGCCGACCCCCCGCACCGCCAAGCACGTTTTTATCATTACTGCGTACTAAGGAGGGCACACTGCTATGGAATCTCGCCGCAAGCGCAGCCGCAGTCAGATGCTGAAGTGGGGCTGCTATGTTCTGGCGCTGTTTGTGTGCGCCGCGTTGCAGACCACGCCCGGGCTTTTTCAGTTGGGGCAGGCAAAGCCGCTGCTGGTGCTGCCGCTGTGTCTGGCGGTGGCGGTATTTGAAGGAGAATTTGCCGGAGCACTGCTGGGCACGGTGGGCGGCCTTTTGTGGGATTGCACGGCCGGACGCACGGTAGGTATGCTGGCGCTGGAGCTGCTGTTGCTCTGCTTTGCGGTATCGGTGCTGGTGCAGTTGTATCTGCAGGTGAACCCCGGCAATTTTGCCGCAGTAAGCACCGCAACAGCGCTGGTGGTACTCTCGCTGGACTGGCTGTTTTTCTACTATATGCCGGGTTATACCGGCGCAGCGCTGCGGTATGTCACCTTTGTACTGCCCGGCGCGGCGCTGACCATCCCGGCAGCGCTGCTGGCCTTCTGGCTGGTGCAGCGTATCCATGACGGGTTCAGGATCGACAACGGTGTGGTCTAACCCGTAAAAGGAGAACTAGATGAACGAAAATGAACGCAAGGTCGTGGTGCGGCGGATGCTGCTGCTCATCGCAGTGGCCTGCATCATCATGGGGCTGTACACCTTCCGGCTGATCTTTTTGCAGCTGGTCAACGGGGACAGTTTCAAGGCAAAAGCCACCAACACCACGGATTATAAGTTCACGGTCACCGCCGCGCGAGGCAATATCGTGGACAGCACCGGCAAGCGCATCGCCACCACCAGCACCGGCTATAATGTGGTGCTGAACAAGCTGCAGATGGGGGATCAGGATCTGGACACCATGCTGCAGCAGATCGTGGAACTTTTGCGCAAGAACGATGAAAAATGGCTGGATACCCTGCTCATCATCAGCGAGCCGGATGCCGCCGGGAACTATACCTTTACGGACAGCGCCGACAGCACCAGCGACCAGAAAACGCTGGCTGACATGAAGGAGACGCTGGGCTTGCAGCAGTACGCCACCGCCAACGATGTGATGGAGATGCTGGTGGAGAAAAACCATCTGGAAAGCTTCTCTCTGCCGTGGCAGCGGGTGCTGGCGGGCATCCATTACGAGATGGACCGACAGGCCTTTTCCAACGTAAATAACTTTGTTATGGCTGAAAACGTCAGTCAGGTGACGGTGGCTACCATCAAGGAGCATTCCCTCACGCTGCCGGGCGTGGAGATCGTGGAGACCAGCACCCGCAGCTATGAGCAGGGCGATATCCTCCCCGCTGTGCTGGGGCGCGTGGGCAAGATCACCGCCGAAAAGTGGAAGGTGACCGACGAAAACGGTCAGGTGACCTATCCGCTCAAGGAAAAAGGCTATAACATGAACGATGTGATCGGCATCTCTGGCCTTGGAGTCTGTGTACGAGGACGAGCTGCGCGGCAAGGACGGCGTGGAAACCATCACCCGCAATTCGGACGGCGTGATCGTGGACACCAAGATCACCACTGTGCCGGAGCCGGGGCATACCGTGCAGCTGACCATCAACAGCGACTTTCAACGTGCGGTGGACAAGGCCCTTGCCAACAATATCGACATGATCAACCGGGTGTACAACACCGGCGATATGAAAGCTGCCGCCTGCGCTGCGGTGGTGCTGGACGTAAAGGACGGCAGTGTGCTGGCTGCTTCCAACTATCCCAGCTATGACCAGAACCTGTATGCCGCTAACTATTCCGAGTACAGCGCCGACCCCAGCCTGCCCCTGTTCAACCGGGCGCTGCAGGGCCTGTACACCCCCGGCTCCACCTTTAAGCCTGCGGTGGCGGTGGCAGCGCTGGACAGCGGCCTGATCAACCAGTACTCCACCGTCAACTGCACCGGCGTGTACACCTATTATAAGGACTACCACCCCCGCTGCACCCGCCACGGCCACAGCGGCAACATTGACGTGGTCACTGCCATCAAGTGGAGCTGCAACATCTTCTTCTACGACGTGGGCCGCCGCCTGACCAGTGACGTCTACGATGCCTATGCCTACAAGCTGGGTCTTGGGCAGCGCACCGGCGTGGAGGTCAACGAGGCCGTGGGACGGCTGACCAAAAAGACAGACAAAAACTACATCTCATCGCTGGATATTCAGGCCGCCATCGGGCAGGGCAACACGGTAGTAAGCCCCATCCAGCTGGCTACCTACGCCGCCACGCTGGCCAACAACGGCGTGCGCTACCGCACCCATTTTGTCAAGGCCATTCTGGATACCAACACCGGCGAGGTGCTCAGCGAGACCCAGCCGGAGGTGATGGATATCATTGAGGGCAACGGCAACACCTTTGCGCTGGTGCGGCAGGGCATGACACTGGTGCCCAGCACCATCAGCGGCAAGATCTCCAGCTACCCCATTGCCATCGCCTGCAAGACCGGTACTCCCCAGCGCAGCGAGACTTATGCCTCGGGCAAGCACTACCTGAACGCCATGATGATCGCTTACCTCCCGGCAGACGACCCGGAGATCGCCATCGGCATCACGGTGGAGTACGGCGGCTACGGTGCCCGCACCGGTGATCTGGTGGTGGATATCGCCAACGCCTACGGCAGCTTTGCCCAGCAGGCCAGCGGGAAGGACGGCACAGCTGGAGGTAGGAGACCCTGGACCCGCGCAGGACAAACCCGTGGGCAGACCACCGGAGCCGCAGCCCGCCCAGCACGGATGACCGCCGCCGCAGACACCGCTGCGCCGGAAACGGCAGCAGAGGAAGCCCAGCCTGCCGTGCAGGACAGCAGCAGCCCGCCGCAGACACCGAGCAGAACCCTGATGCCATTGCGCCGGAGAACTGAAAACGGGAGACAAAACCGACACGGGGAAAGGGCGCTGCAGCGGGGTTTGAATGGGAACACTGAAAAGAAAACAAAATTTGAATGTTTTGTATAAAAAACCGGTTGTAAAAGATTGGATTTTGTGATATCATTTCAACCAAAGGACTTTTTACAAGTGTTTTATATACATCGTTTGAAGAAAGAGGAGAGGGTAACGGATGACGATCGCACTCATTGCACATGACCAAAAAAAAAAAAAGGAGCTGATGGTTCAGTTTTGTACGGCGTACTGCCGCATCCTGAGCCAGCATAAACTGGTAGCCACCGGCACCACCGGTAAGTTGATCGCAGAGGCTACCGGCTTACAGGTGCAGCGCTTTCTGGCCGGTGTGCAGGGCGGCGATCAGCAGATCTCCTCCCGCATCTCCTGCAATGAGATCGACCTGCTGCTCTTCTTCCGTGACCCCATCAGCGCTAAGCCCAGTGAGCCCAACGAAATGACGCTGCTGCGCCTGTGCGATGTGCACAATATCCCCCTGGCCACCAACATCGCCACCGCCGAGGTGCTGATCCTCGGATTGCAGCGCGGCGATCTGGACTGGCGCGATATCGTCCATCCCCAGAACTGACAAAACAATTTGGAATGGCTCCGCGTGCGCTGCGCCATATTCAGCGGAAATTATATTGATAATGCGAAAATCGGGAGCATCTGCGGATGTTCCCGATTTTCATTTTCACGGAATGGGGTCCGAACCGCAGAATGCATTTCTGCCGCCGTGCGGTTGTTTCCGCAGGAAGCAAAAACAGCAGATGCCGTGTGCCGCAGCGGCCTTTCCTGTGAAAAAAAGAATTCCGGAAAATCCGCAGATTTTCCGGAATTTAATATAAAAATAATCTTTCCGCTGAATATGGCCAGAGTGCAACGGAGGCCATTCAAAAAATTGTATTTGTTAAACTTTAAAATCCTCGGCCATCTCCGCCACATCTTCCAGGGCAAAATCGCCCAGCGGCAAGATCAGCCGTGCCAGTGTCTCCTGCGGCAGAGCTGCAAGAATCGTGCTGTCATCACTGCCGGTGCCTGCGGGCGGGCAGACAGTGTGCACGCCGTCTGCGCCGGTCTCCACCCGGGCACGGTGAGTGGTTGCCACATATTGCATCCCAAGCTTGTCTGCAGCCGTCAGCAGGGCGGCAAACAGCGGCGTGCCGCCTTCGCCCAGAACGTCTGCGTCCTGCCCGGCCAGTGCTTCGGCGTTCAGCACGATGCACTCGATGCCAAGGGCCTCTGCTGCCTTTCGGGCCGCCTCCGCTCGGCGGCCTGCCCTGCTCCAGCCGCACGGCAGCGCCTGCCACGGCAAAGCCCTGCTGCTGTAAAATGCGCACGGCTACGGCGCATTCTCTGCTGCCGTCCATCTGCACCAGAACTTATCCTGACTCTCGTAGGTGTCAAACCCACTGCCGGGCAAAAAAGTGTCGCTCATCGTCCCTGTCTCCCTCCGTGTGCCTGACTCTGGGCCACGGCCAGCTGGTCGCAGCGTTCGTTCTCCGGGTGGCCTGCGTGGCCTTTGACCCAGACGTAAGTGAGCTTGTGGCGGGCTTCCTGCTCCAGGGCCTGCGCCCAGAGGTCCGGGTTCAGGGCAGGGGAGCCATCTGCCTTTTTCCAGCCCCGGCGCTGCCAGCCTTTGGCCCAGCCCTTCTGAAGCCCGTTGATGACATATTGGCTGTCGGAGCAGTAGCGCACCTCACAGGGCTCCTTGAGCTGGCGCAGCGCCTCGATGAAGGCCGTCAGCTCCATCCGGTTGTTGGTGGTGGAGGCGTCGCCGCCGCTGAGCTCCTTTTCGTAGACCTTGCCGTTAAAACGGTAGCGCAGCACGGCGCCCCAGCCGCCGGGGCCGGGATTGCCGCTGCATGCGCCGTCGGTGTACACTTCGACTTGTTTCATCTGTTTCTCCCGGAACTTGAATTTTTGGATACCTCTATTTAGAGCTATTTTTCCGGTTCTGTCAAGAGGAAAACGTATCATCCCCGGCTTTTCCGGCAAAGCTTTGAATTGACAAAGTGGACAAGAAATACTATACTGTTTGTAACAAAATGCGTATATAGGGGCGCACCGGTGCGGTGTGTCCGGCCGGAACGGGGCAGTGCCGCGGTCGCATCGAACAGATGGACTGACAGGGCAGAAAACTCCGTTCCGGCCATCCCAGCTGCCGAAAATGGGCATGGAAGGAAAAATTCTATACGATGGTTTCGATGGGAGCGGCGGTACGATTTTTGCTGCTTCCTTCACAGCAGACAGGCCGCTCGCAAAGGGGTGACTGCCTGCGTTTTGTAATTGATTTTGGAGGTACCGCATGGCACAGGTCAAAAGAACAGAACCCGGCTCAGGCTCAGAACAATCCGAACAGAAACAGTGAATCCGGCAGACTGGGGAAAAGCGTACCCGCACCCGCCGCCCTTATTATCAGCGTCGTCCCCGCCGCCCGCAGCAGCCCAAGAGGCCGCTGTGCCCATCCACATCTATCCGCTGGGCGGCCTCGGCGAAGTGGGCAAGAACATGACCGTTTACGAGTGCTGCGGCGACATGATCATCGTGGACTGCGGCCTTGTCTTCCCGGACAGCGACATGTACGGCGTGGATATGGTCATCCCAGATTTCACCTTTGTGGTGCAGAACAAGGATAAGATCAAGGGCCTGCTCATTACCCACGGCCACGAGGACCACATCGGCAGCATTCCCTACCTGCTGCAGAAGTTCGACCTGCCCATCTACGGCACCCGCCTGACCTGCGGCCTGATCCGCAACAAGCTGGAAGAGTTCGGTCTTGCAGGCAAGACCAAGTTCGTGGAGATCACCCCGAGACAGAAGATCAAGCTGGGCTGCTTCACCATTGAACCCATCCATGTGAACCACTCCATCCCGGACGCGGTGGCCTTTGCCATCGACAGCCCCGCGGGTACCATCATCCAGACCGGCGACTTCAAGATCGATTATACCCCGCTGGCCTGCGGCGTCACCGACCTGTCCACACTGGCCGAGTACGGTCAGACGGGCGTGCTGGCCCTGCTGAGCGACTCCACCAACTCCGAGCGCCCCGGCTTTACCGCCACCGAGCAGAAGGTGGCTGCCGGCGTGCGGAATCTGTTCGCCCGCGCCCGCAACAAGCGGATCATCATTGCCACGTCCGCTTCCAACATTTACCGCGTGCAGCAGATCATCGATCTGGCCGTGGAGGATGGCCGCAAGGTGGCATTCAGCGGCGCGCAGCATGGTGAACAACACCGCCATGGCGCAGGAGCTGGGCTATATGCACATCCCGGAGGGCACCCTCATCAGCGTGGATGAGCTGAACCAGTATCCTCCGGAGCAGGTAGTGCTCATTACCACCGGCAGCCAGGGCGAGCCCATGAGCGCCCTCAGCCGCATGGCTTCCTGCAGCCACCGCCAGGTGCGCGTGGGGCCCCGGCGATTTCATCATCATCTCCGCCACCCCCATTCCCGGCAACGAGAAGAGCGTGACCAAGATCGTCAACGGCCTGCTGCTGCTGGGCGCGGCGGAGGTCATCTACGAGGGCATGTAACGATGTGCATGTCTCCGGCCACGCCTGCCAGGAGGAGCAGAAGCTGATGCTCACCCTGACCAAGCCCAAGTATTTCCTGCCCGTGCACGGTGAGTACAAGCAGCTCAAAAAGCATGCCTTCACCGCTGCAAGCCTCGGCATCCCCACCAGCAACATCCTCATTGCGGAGAACGGCTCCAATGTCATTCTCAGCCAGGATGAGATAAAGCTGGGCGAGCCGGTCACCGCCGGTGCAGTCATGGTGGACGGCCTGGCGTCGGCGACGTGGGCAATGTAGTCCTGCGGGACCGCAAGCACCTGTCCGAGGATGGTCTGGTCATCATCGTCGCCACCGTGGACAGCAAGACCGGCAAAGTACTGGCCGGGCCGGACCTCGTCAGCCGCGGCTTCGTCTATGTGCGGGAGAACGAGAGCCTGATGGACGGCGCACAGAGCATCGTCGAAACTGCGCTGGACCGCTGCGTGGACGAACACGTCCGCGACTGGAACAGCGTCAAGACCCGGGTGCGCGAGGCACTGAGCAGCTATATCTATCGCCGCACCAAGCGCAGCCCCATGATCCTTCCCATCCTGATGGAGGTCTGATCCGGGCACGCTGCCGCAAACAATGCGGCGGAAGGCAGGCAGAAGATTTGATGAAACAAAAACCAAGATGGACATTGGAGATGCTCACCGCCAGTCTGGCCGTGCTGTGCGGCCTGCTGGTGCTGGTGCTGCTGATCCAGCGGCCCACGGCATGGCCGGCCTGCGCTGGCACTGGTGGTGCTGCTGGGGCGTTGGCATGGTGGTGCTGTTCCGCTGCCAGCTGCGGCGCTGGGACCGCCGGTGGATGTGCGGCGGCAGCTTTGAAGGTTCCAAGCCCAATACAGTCTGGAATCGCTCTCTCAGCCGGCCGCGCTGCTTTCCGGGTGAGACGGTGCTGTGGTACAATGCACAGTTCCGCACCCGCCTGTTGAACGGGCAGGATGCGCTGGTGAACCGCGTGCAGAAGGTGCTGACCCGGCCTTGATCTGCAGCAGGCGCGAACCCAGGAGGGCCAGCAGCTGACCCTGGCCGCGGACGGGGTGTGGAGCGTCCACAGCTCCACCGTGCCGGGCCAAAGCGAGAGCATGACCCTGCTGGTGCTGAACGAGGAGACCGCGCTGCGCAAGGTCGAAACGGAATACAAAGCCAGCCGTCCGGGCTACTGGTGTTCCTGGTGGACGGCTACGACGATGTGTTCGGTGACATGCTGGACAGCGAGCGTGCCCGCCTGCTGGAAGGTATCAACCGCATGCTGGAAGATATGATCGGCCGGGGCACAGGTTTTCTGCGCCGGTGCCAGCGGCCGTTACATTGCCGTGGTGGAAGAACGCCATCTGGAGCAGTTCGCCAACCGCGGCTATGACGTGCTGGACAAGATCCGTGCGCTGGATCCCAGCGTGAACCTTTCCCTGTCCATTGGCATTGGCCGCGGAGCCAAGACCCTGCGGGAAGCGCAGGACATGGCCGTGCAGGCGCTGGATATGGCGCAGGGCCGCGGCGGCGATCAAGCCGCCGAAATGACACCGGACGGCTTCACCTTCTACGGCGGCGTGAGCCACGGCGTGGAAAAGCGCAGCAAGGTGCGCAGCCGCATCGTGGCCGACCAACTGGTCAGGCTCGTCAAGGAGGCGGACCATGTGGTCATCATGGGCCACCGGATGAGTGACCTGGACGCCATCGGCTCTGCCGAGGGTGTGCTCCGCATCTGCAAAATTTGTGATGTCCCGGCCGTCATCGCGGTCAGCCGGGATGCCACGCTGGCGGGCAGCCTGATCGATGCTCTGTGCCGGGCCGGGCAGGCAGATGATTTCATCGACCCCAAGGGGCTTTGCCCATTATCTCCAAGAAAACGCTCTGCGTGGTGGTGGATACATACCAGCTGGGCCTTGTGGAAAGCTAAGGAGATCCTGGAAAGGTGCGGCAAGGTGGCTGTCATCGACCACCACCGCAAGGGCGTGGGCTTTATTGAGCAGGCCGGCCCTTGTCTGCCACGAGCCCTACTCATCCTCTGCCAGTGAGCTGGTCACGGAGCTTTTGCAGTATGTGGGCGAGCGGGACGACAAGCCCAACCGCATCGAGGCCGAGGGACTGCTCTCGGGCATTATGCTGGACACGAGAGACTTTACCCTCCACACCGGCGTGCGGACCTTCGAGGCCGCGGCGGCCCTCCGCCGCTACGGCGCGGAGACGAGCGGGTGCGCCAGCTCTTTGATGTGACCATGGTGGAGTACAACGCCAAGGCCGACCTTGTGGAGGCGGCCCAGATGTACAAAAACTGTGCCGTCTCCGTCAGCGGCGAGGTGGCCCCCCGAAGCCCGCGTGGCCGTGGCACAGGCCGCCAACGACCTGCTGACCATCCAGAACGTGGATGCCAGCTTCGTGGCCGTGCAGGTCGGGAGCGGTGTGAATATTTCGGCCCGCAGTCTGGGGAGCTGTGAATGTGCAGGTCATCATGGAGTCTCTGGGCGGCGGCGGTCATCAGACCATGGCAGCGGCCCAGCTCAAGCATATCACCCCGGAGGCGGCCCGGACACGCATCCAGACGGCCATCGACCAATACCGTGAGAGCCAGAAGAAGCCGCTCTCGGCAAAAATGAACCTGAATCCAGAAAAAAAAAGGAGAAGCAGGGATGAACCATTACGATTATCTCATCGTAGGCGCAGGCCTTTACGGTGCGGTGTTTGCCCAGCAAGCAAAAAAAAAGGCGGGCAAAACATGCCTTGTGATTGATAAGCGCGGCCACGTTGCCGGGAATATCTACACCGAGGAAGTAGAGGGCATCAACGTCCACCGCTACGGCGCCCACATCTTCCACACCAACAACAAGGCTGTGTGGCAGTACGTCAACCAGTTCGCGGAGTTCAACCGCTACACCAACAGCCCGTCGCCAACTATCACGGCGAGATCTACAACCTGCCCTTCAATATGAACACCTTCAACAGGATGTGGGGCGTCGTGACCCCCGCCGAGGCCAAGGCAAAGATCGAGGAGCAGAAGCGGGAAGCGGGCATCACCGACCCGAAAAAATCTTGAGGAGCAGGCCATCAGCCTGGTCGGCACCGACATCTACGAAAAGCTCATCAAGGGCTACACCGGCAAGCAGTGGGGCCGCCCCTGCACCGAGCTGCCCGCTTTCATCATCAAGCGCCTGCCCGTCCGTTTTACCTACGACGACAACTATTTCAACGCACTGTATCAGGGCATCCCCAATGGCGGCTACACTGCCATGGTGGAAAAAATGCTGGACGGCACCGAGGTGCGGCTGAATGTGGACTATCTGGCCGACCGCGAAAATCTGAACGCTCTGGCCGAGAAGGTGGTCTATACCGGCCCGGTGGACGCCTACTTGGCTACAAGCTGGGCGCTTTGCAGTACCGCAGCGTCCGCTTTGAGACCGAGGTGATGGACACCGACAACTATCAGGGCAACGCAGTGGTCAACTACACCGACGCCGAGACTCCCTACACCCCCGCATCATCGAGCACAAGCACTTTGAGTTCGGCACCCAGCCCAAAACGGTCATCAGCCGGCGAGTACAGCGCTGAATGGAAAGAAGGGCGACGAGCCGTACTATCCCGTCAATGACGAGAAGAACGGTGCCCTCTATGCCGAGTACTAAGAAGCTGGCCGACGCCGAGCCGGGGGTGATCTTTGGCGGCCGCCTGGGCGAGTACAAATATTACGATATGGATAAGGTCATTGAGGATGGATGGCTGCAAAGGTGATCGAAGTGATGCATTGGATGCGGGGGCGGCACGGGAGCCTCTGGAAAAGGACAGGCCTTCGGTAACCCCACCGCCCCATCATCAGAGGGGCGTTGACGCAACGGGGAGTTCACTTGAGGATAATTGCTGTATACTCAAAAGCGACAAATGCGCTATACTATAAACACAAAACGGCACCGGATCCCCGGTGAGAAGTGAGGGATACTACCATGAAAGTGATTCTGAAGCAGGACGTCAAGGGCATCGGCAGAAAGGACGAGATCCACGAGGTCTCCGACGGCTACGCCCGCAACTTTCTGTTCCCGCGCAAGCTGGCCGCTGTGGCCGACGCCAGCGCGGTGAATATCGCCCGGGGCAAGGAGGCTGCTGCCGACTTCCATGAGGCCGAGAACGTGGCTGCTGCTCAGGCGGTGGCCGCGAAGCTCAACGGCAAGACTGTGGTCATCAAGGCCAAGGGCGGTGCATCCGGCCGTCTGCACGGCAAGGTCACCGGCAAGGAAGTCGCTGAGGCTCTGGCCCAGCTGGCCGGTGCTCCCATCGACAAGAAGAAGATCGAGCTGGAGACCAAGGACATCAAGGACGCGGGCGTCTTCAACGGCAAAGTCCGTCTCCATGTCGGCGTCGTGGCTTCCTTCAAGATCCAGGTGGAAGTAGAACAGGCCTGATTGAAATGCCATCTGCGCCCCCTGCCTTCAGGGGGCGTTTTTGGCGTTTTTCAGGGAAGCTGGCCCAGTATGGAGGGGGATGAACCATGCCGAACGAACGACATTATTCCAACGAACTGAATCTCGAGAGCGTGGGCATCAACCTGCCCTATAATATGCAGGCGGAGCAGAGCGTTCTGGGTGCGGTGCTGCTCAAACCGGAAACGCTCACCGACTTGGTGGAGATCATCCGGCCGGAGATGTTCTACACCCGGCAGAATGCCCAGATCTACTCCGAAATGCTGCGCCTGTTCACGGCGGACCAGACCATCGACTTCGTCACCCTGCTGGACGCGGTCATCTCAGACGGCGTGTTCCCCAGCGCGGACGAGGCCAAGGTGTACCTGACCGGCCTTGCCGAGACGGTGCCCAGCATCTCCAACGTGAAAGCCTATGCCCAGATCGTGCAGGAAAAATATCTGGTGCGGCAGCTCATGGGCGTTGCAAGGACATCCTGCAGGATGCCGGAGACGAGCCGGATGCTGACCTGCTGCTGGAAAACGCGGAGCAGCGCATTTATGAGATCCGCTCCGGCCGCGATTCCAGCGCACGTTGACCCCGCTTTCCTCCAGCATGGTGGAGACCCTGACCAACCTGCAGAAGATCAGCGGCCCGGATGCGGACAAATACAAGGGCATCCCCACCGGCTTCCGTCTGCTGGACACCGTGCTCACCGGCCTTGGCCGCGGCGACCTCATCATCCTCGCTGCCCGCCCCGGTATGGGCAAGACCAGCTTCGCGCTGAACATCGCCACCCGCGTGGCCATGCAGCAGAAGGTGCCGGTGGCCATCTTCAGCCTCGAAATGACCAAGGAGCAGCTGACCAACCGCATCCTCTCCGCTGAGGCGGGCATCGACAGCCAGGCGTTCCGCACCGGTGCCCTGCGCGCCGAGGACTGGGAATATCTGGCCCTTGCCACCGAAAAGCTGCACGATGCACCCATCTATATGGACGATACTTCAGGTATCACCATCACCGAGATGAAGGCGAAGATCCGCCGGGTGAATCAGGACCCCACCCGCCCGAATGTGGGCCTCATCGTCATCGACTATCTGCAGCTGATGAGCACCGGCCGCCGCAGCGATAACCGTGTGCAGGCGATTAGCTCCATCACCCGAAATCTGAAGATCATGGCAAAGGAAATGAATGTGCCCATCATCGCACTTTCTCAGCTGTCCCGTGCGGTGGAGAAGCAGGGCAACAATTCTACTCACCGGCCCCAGCTTTCCGACCTGCGCGATTCTGGTTCTATCGAGCAGGATGCCGACTGCGTTCTGTTCCTGTACCGCGATTCCTACTACGCCAGCCAGAACCCCGATGGGGCAGAGGTGGATGCCGATACCGCGGAATGCATCGTGGCCAAAAACCGCCACGGCGAGACCAATACGGTCAAGCTGGGGTGGGATGGCGCACACACCCGCTTTATGGATGTGGACTTCAAACGCTGATGAACGACAAAACATCAAAATTGATCGCAAAAAGTAGAACGCTTTGCCCGGCAGGAGCAGCTGTTTGCGCCTGCGGAGCCGGGCCGGGCTCTGCACCTGTGCGCCGCCGTTTCGGGCGGGGCCGACAGCATGGCGCTGCTGCGGGTGCTGCTGGAACTGCAGGGAAACCTTTGGGTATCCCCTTACGGCCTGCCACGTCAACCACGGCCTGCGGGGTGAGACTGCGGACCGGGATGAAGCTTTTGTCCGGGCCGAGTGTGCCCGGCTGGGGGTGCCGCTGACAGTTTTCCGTCCGGCAGATGTGGGAATGGCTGTGCCGCCCCATGCCGGGGAGGACTGGGCCCGCAGACTCCGCTATGCCTGCTTCGCCCAACTGCTGGCAGGCGGGATAGACTGCATTGCAACGGCCCATACTGCTACTGACCAGGCCGAGACCCTGCTGTTCCGGCTGGCCCGGGGCACCGGACTGCACGGGGCAGGGGGCATCCGCCCCAAACGCCCCGGCTACTGCCGCCCGCTGTTGGGCCTGACCCGGGCCGAGACGGAGGCGGTCTGCGCCCGCCTTCGGGCAGCGCTGGGTGACGGACGAGACGAACGAGTCCGATGCCTATGCCCGCAACCGCCTGCGCCATGGGGCCGTTCCGGCCCTGCGCAGCGTCAACGATGCGGCAGAGGAAAATCTGGCCCGCTTCTGTGAAAAGGCGGCCCGCGCGGATGCGTACTTTGCCAGGCAGGCAGAACAGCTGCTTTCTGGCGCACGTCTGGATGCAGCCCAGACTGCCCGTAAGGCCCCGGAAGCCAAGGCGGCGTGGCGGCTGGAGCCGCTGCAGGGCGCTGACCCGCTCATTCTGGAGGCAGCGCTCCACAGCCTTGTTGCCCCGGTGCGGGATGCCGAGGAAAAGTACGTCCGCCTGTTGGCAGAGCTGGTGGAGCAGGGGAGCGGGGCGGTGCAATTGACCGATACGGTCCGCTTCTGCGCAGGCAGTGGGATGCTTCTCTGGCAGGAAAAGGGCCGGCCGGAAGCGGCTGCGGTCCCTGCGTTTTTCGCTGCCGTTTGCCCCTGCAGATGGGGCGGAATGCCCTGCCGGGGGCCAAACTCTGAAAACACGGCTTTTTGTAAGCGGTTTTCGAGAAAAAACACAGGGTGTTCATAAAAAAGACTTAAAAAATCGGGCGGATTATGCTAGAATAACCTTGTTATATTCTGCCCTTACGCTGCGCACCCGTCAACCGGGAGATCGGTTCCGGCCTGCGGGGCGGGGGTTGAGCAAGCCCCTGCGCAAATGGATGAATGAGGCAGGCATTCCTGCCGGAATACGAGAGGGCCTGCCGCTGCTGGCGGCGGGCAGCGAGATCCTGTGGGTCTGTGGGGAGGGCTTTGCCGAGGGGCTGGCCCCGGACGAGGAGACTGTACAGATCTTGCAGTTGGAATTGGAAAATGGAGGAACAACCCATGAGCATGAATGACGATATCAAGAACATCCTGGTCAGTGAGGAAGCACTGAAAGCCAAGGTTGCCGAACTGGGTGCACAGATCAGCAGGGATTACGAGGGCAGAAACCTTGTCCTGGTGTCCATCCTCAAGGGTTCGGTGGTGTTTATGGCCGACCTGATGCGTGCGGTGAGCATTCCGTGCAGCATCGATTTTATGGTGGTGTCCAGCTACGGTGGCAGCAACACTGTTACCAGCGGCCTTGTGAAGATCATCAAGGATCTGGACGGCGATCTGTCCGGCAAGGATGTGCTGATCGTGGAGGATATTCTGGATACCGGCGTCACCCTCTCGAATCTTGTGCCCATGCTCAAGATGCGCAACCCGAACTCCGTCAAGATCTGCACCATTCTGGACAAGCCCAGCCGCCGCAAGGCCGATATCCAGCCCGACTACGAGGGCTTCCAGGTACCGGACGAGTTCGTGGTGGGCTATGGCCTGGACTACGATGAGAAGTACCGCAACCTGCCCTATGTGGGCGTGTTGAAACCGGAAATCTACGCATAACAAAAACGAATTAGAACTGGAGTTGATCCCTTTTGCAACCGAAACGACCTCGCTTTAATCCCCTGATCCTGGCGCTGGCACTGGCCGGTGTCCTGATGATCTGGTCGGTGCTGGGCACCAGTGACAGCAGCACCGGCGGCTCGACCATGAGCTACTCGACTGTGGTGCACTACTTTGAGAACAATCAGGTCACAGCCTTTACGCTGGACCGCAACACCAGCATCATCACCCTGACGCTGAAGGAGGGGCAAGCAGGACCTGCTGCCCGAAACCACAGGTGCCACCGCTGCCACACAGGCCTCCGGCGGTCTGCTGAGCAATCTGTTCTCCTCCTCCACCTCTTCCGTGGGGGCGACCAGAAACGATGACGGCACGGTGACGGTGCGCTACAAGCTGCCCTACGCTTATGTGTTCATCGAGAACGTCCAGCAGTATATCGATTCCTACGACGCAGCCAACCCGACCGCGCCCATGGAGTACGATTACACCACCCTGAAGGAGACCATCCCCTGGATGGAGATCCTGTTCTACCTGGGAATGCTGGGCTGCACCGGCTTCCTGCTGTTCTCCATGATGCGCGGCGGTGGTGCCGGCGGCGGCATTATGAACGTTGGCAAAGCCAAGGTGAAGGACGAGCACGAGAGACAAAAAGACCGCTACCTTTGCCGATGTTGCCGGTGAGGACGAGGAAAAGGAAGAGCTGAAGGAAGTCGTCGAGTTCCTCAAGAGCCCGGACAAGTTCAACTCCCTCGGCGCACGCATCCCTCACGGCGTGCTGCTGGTCGGCCCTCCGGGTACCGGCAAGACCCTGCTGGCCCGCGCCTGCGCCGGGGAGGCGGGTGTGCCCTTCTTCTCCATTTCCGGCTCTGACTTTGTGGAAATGTTTGTCGGTGTCGGCGCGTCCCGTGTGCGCGACCTGTTTGATAAGGCCAAAAAAGACCATGCCCTGCATCATCTTCATCGATGAGATCGATGCCGTGGGCCGTCAGCGCGGCGCCGGCTTCGGCGGCGGTCATGACGAGCGGGAGCAGACCCTGAACCAGCTGCTGGTCGAGATGGATGGCTTTGAGGCCAACGATGGAGTCATCGTGATGGCAGCCACAAACCGTGCCGACATTCTGGATAAGGCGCTGCTGCGCCCCGGCCGCTTTGACCGTCAGGTATATGTGGGCCTGCCGGATATCAAGGGCCGCGAAGAGATCCTGAAGGTGCATACCCGCAACAAGCCCCTTGCACCGGACGTCTCCCTGAAGGTCATTGCCCAGCGCACCGCCGGTTTTGCCGGTGCAGACCTTGAGAACCTTGTCAACGAGGCCGCGCTGCTGGCAGCCCGCCGCAACCGCAAGGCCATCACCATGGAGGATATCGAGGAAGCCTCCATGAAGGTGATGGCTGGCCCCGAGAAGAAGAGCCGCGTGGTCACCCCGGAGGAGGAAAAAACTCACCGCCTACCATGAGGCGGGCCACGCCGTGGCAGGCTTCTATTGCAAGCACCAGCCCCGCGTGCACGAGATCACCATCATCCCCCGCGGTCAGGCCGGCGGCTACACCATGTATCTGCCTGAAAAGGATCGCAGCTACGTGACCAAGGGCGAGATGTTCGAGGACATCGTGTCCAGTCTGGGCGGCCGTGTGGCCGAGCAGCTGATTCTGGAGGACATCTCCACCGGTGCTTCCAACGACCTGCAGCAGGCCACCAATATCGCCCGCCAGATGATCACCCGCTACGGCTTCTCCGAGCGTCTGGGCCCCGTGGTTTACGGCACCTCGCAGGAGGAGACCTTCCTTGGCCGCGACTTTGGTCAGGGCAAGGGTTACAGCGAGACCACCGCTGCCGAGATCGACAGCGAGACCCGCGATATCATTGACGAGGCCTACGAGACCTGCCGCCGCACCCCTGACCGAGCACATCGACCAGCTCCATGCGCTGGCCAAGGCTCTGATGGAGCGCGAAAAGCTCAACGAGGAGCAGTTCAACACCATTATGGCCGGCGGCACCCTGCCTCCCTGCGAGGATGCAAAGCCCGAGCAGGCACAGCCCGACCAGACCGTGCAGCCCGCCCCGGTGCAGCCCGCAGAGCCTGCGGAGACTGCCGAGCGTGCAGAACCCGCCGAGCAGGCCGAGCCTGCCCAGCCGGAAATGCCGCAGCCAGATGCCCCGGAGCAGCAGGACTAAGCTTTTTTAGGAAAGGAGCGAGCATCGTGGAGGAAAATTTTAACCCGGTCGCACAGACCCGCGCAAACTACTATACCCCCGGCAGTCCGGTGCAGTTTGTCTGCGTGGAGCTGCTCAAGGGAGACGTCAGCGGCGAGCACGCTGTCTGCCTGACCTTCAAGAATATTTCCCGCGTGACCCTGACCGCACTGGAGATCCACTTCAAGTGCAAGGGCGTGGATGGCGTGATCCTGTGCGAGGATAAGTTCGAGTACCGGGATCTGCAGGTGAAGCCCGGCGAGCTGTTTGGGCAGGATGATGCCGTGTTCATCACGGCCAAGGCCATCACCAGCGTGGATGTTACCCTGTGCAATGTGTACAATGGCAAGCGCGTGGTGCATCTGGACGGCATCAAGCGTGTGCGTCTGCCCGCACCCCGCCGTCTGGCTCCGGAGCTGCAAAAGGCGCTGGAGGCCCGCATGAACCGCACCGGGCTCAAGTATCAGCCGCAGGTGTTCGAGAACGGCTGGTACTGCGCCTGCGGCGCCTTCCACCCCACCGAGGAGGACACGGTTTACTGCTCGGAGTGCGGCTGCGACCGTATCCTGTTGCAGAACGCGCTGAACACTCTGCTGCAGCCCGCTGCCCCGGCAGACGAGATGGAAATGCCCCTTAACGCCCCGGCTGCTCCCGCAGCGCCCGCTGCGGTGGAGGAGCCTACCCGCATCGTGGGCGCAGCCCCTGCTGCTCCGGCGGCTCCCGTAGAAGAGCCCACCCGGGTCGTGGGAGCACCGGTCTACGAGCCAAAGGCTGACCCCATCCAGCCTGTCTCGGAGCCTACCCGGGTGCTGGATGCCTCTGTCCGCGCACCGCTTTCCGGTGCTGCTGCGGCAGACGAGGGTACCCGCGTGATCCCCGCCCGCCGTCCGGCTCCGGTGCGTCAGCCCGCGCCTGTGGAGGACGAAGGGTACGAAGAGTACGAGGACAACCGGGACAGCGTGGCAGAAGCGCTGATCCGCTGGGTGCCGCCCATTACGGCCATCCTGTGCGCAGCCATCGCGTTGTGCGGTTTTGTGTACTACCAGTTCGTGCTGTAAAATAAGATCATCCCGGCGGAGGGGGCAGCGTGCCTTCTCCGCCTTTTGTGTGCACTGCACAGAAAGGAAATACCATGCCGGAACAAGCCTTACAGGTGGCTTTTGAGATTAAGACCGCCTGCGATGAGATCAGCCGCCGCCTGCTGCGCTGGCACTGGGAGCGCAAGCCCGGGGCGCACAGTCTGGACGCGCTGCTGGAGCATATTGCTGCCCGCAAGCAGGAAAGCCCGGATTACTACGACCGTATGCCGGATCTTACCGGCAAGACCAGCTGGCAGCAGCTGGACACTACCCTGTGTATGCGGGTGCTGCTGGACCCGGAAACCGATGCCGCCCGCCCGCTGGACTTGCTGGGCAATACGGCGCACCCCTCTGCCGCCCGCCATGCCTGCAACGCCATCCGCACCGCCCGCAACGAAGCTGCTCACGCGGCAGTTGCAGCGGACGGCGCACAGGCAGCCCTGCTGTTCAACGAAGCCATTGAGGCGCTGGAGGAGGGCTACGCCGGTACTGCCTTTAAGGAAAACGAACTGGCGCAGTATTACCGCGAGGCAGAGGACTACCTGAACCGGTGCAGCGAGGGCAAACCTCTTAAAGCGCGCCAGAGCAGCCCGCAGAACGCACAGCAGGGAAAAGCCGCCGCCCGCACAAAGCCCCGCAATCCCCAGACTGTCCGCAGCACCAAAAGCACTGCCGGGCGGCAGAATACCTCTGCCCGCAGCCGCAGCACCGGTACAAAGCAGAGCCGCGGCACAGCCTCCCGCAGCAAAAAGCAGCAGACCGGCGGCGAGAGCAGGGCGGCACTTGGCATTATTCTGGCAGCGCTGGTGCTGGGACTTATCGCACGCGCCATCAGCATGGGACTTGTATAAGCGCTACGGTTTTCGCAATTCTGGCGGTAAATCAGAAAGCAAGATTGTTTGGATTGTGTAAAATCACCAAAAAAGCAACGGGCAGCCCCACAGAAAAACGGTCATTGCACCTCTTGCGGGAAATATGAAACGGATTTATAATAAGCATGAAAACGTTTACACATTACCACCGGAGAGGGAACGGAGAATAACCCCATGACCATCAGTGATATTGCAAAGATGGCAGGCGTTTCCAGCGCTGCGGTCAGCCGCTATTTGAACGGCGGCCCCCTCAGCGAGCAGAAGCGTGCCGTGATACAAGCCGTAGTGGAAAAGACCGGCTACAGCCCGGATACTGCGGCGCAGACCCTGCGCACCGGCAAGGTGCGTCAGGTGGGGGTCATTGTGCCCAGCATCAGCTCCCAGTCGGTGGGGCAGATCACCAGCGGCATTGCAGCCGAGCTGGGGGCCAGCCGCTACCTGATGCTGCTGGCAGACACCGAGCTGGACGGGCAGATGGAGCTGGAATATCTTACAGCGCTGCAGCGCAATCATGTGGCCGGTATCATCCTGCTGGGCTATGATTCCAACCCGCAGCTGTGCAAGGCGCTGAAGGACTGCCGTGTGCCCGTGGTAGTAACAGGGCAGCGTTTTGCAGACCTGCCCTGCGTTTATAACGACGACCGCTCTGCTGCCCGCGACCTGACCCGGAAGATGCTGGAGCATGGCCGCAAAAATATCGTGTATATCGGCGGTAGCGAGCAGGACGCCGCCACCGGCATAGCCCGCCGTCAGGGTGTGCAGGATGCACTGCGGGAGGTGGGACTAAACGCAGATGGTCTGCCCCGCGCTTACTGCGCCGCCTTTTCCATGGAAGAAGGGCACCGCTGCATGGAAGAGCTGCTGGCACGCTGCTCCGCAGTTGGACGGTGTAGTCTGCGTGACAGACACCGTGGCCTTTGGCGCTTTGCAGGTGCTGCGCGACGCCGGGCGCAAAGTAGGGCAGGATGTAGGTCTTGCCGGCATCGGAGACAACTGGGCAGGCAAGGTGGTGGAACCCGGCCTGACCACCATCCGCTTTTATCAGCGGCAGGTCGGGCAGGAGGCTGCCCGGATGCTGCTGCAAAGCTTAGAGCATACCGGGCCGGACGCTGCACCGGTACGCCAGACCACGCTGGGCTATACGCTGGTAGAGCGCGGCTCACTGTAAAAAAAGAGGAACGAATGAAACAAAAACTGATTTTTTTAGACATTGATGGCACTCTGCTGCCCCCGGGCGAGATGCTGATCCCCCAAAGCACGGTGGAAGCGCTGCACAAAGCACATGCCAATGGCCACAAGCTGTTTCTGTGCACCGGGCGCAACCTGCGCATGACCCAGCCGCTGCTGGACTATGGCTTTGACGGCGCGGTATGCAGCGCCGGCGGTTATGTGTTCTGCGGGGATAAGGTGCTGGTAGACCTGCCTATGGAGCCGCAGCTGGCACAGGGCGTGCGCAGCGCCATGGAGCGCCACGGCGTGGAGTGCACGCTGGAAGCGCGGGATGCCACCTACGGCAGCCTGAAGATGATCGAGCGCTGGAGCTTCACCCACCGGGATGCAGGCCCCCTGAACAGCGAAGCCGCCCGCTGGCGCAAGGCCATGGAGGACGGCATGACCATGAGCCCGCTGGCCGAGTACAAGGGCGAGCCGCTGTATAAGATCGTATATATCGCAGAGCGCAGCGAGGACTTGAACGAGGCCAAGCGCCTGTACGAGGACAGATTCGTGTTCTGCGAGAGCAAGCCGGACGGTCTGAACGGCGGCTATGTGAACGGCGAGCTCATCAACCGCAAGTTTGATAAGGGGCGCGGCATCAAGGCCGTATGTGACTATCTCGGCGTGCCCCTGCAGAACAGCATCGGCTTTGGCGACAGCGACAACGACCTGCAGATGACCGATGTGGTCGGCATCAGTGTCTGTATGGCCGACGGCTCTGCAAGCCTGAAGCAGCGCTGCGACCGCATTGCCCCCTCGGTGTACGAGGACGGCATTGCCAAGGAGTTTGCAGCCTTGGGGCTGATTTGAGATTTCTTTTAGTAAAAACAGGGCAGGGGAACATCCGCAGACGTTCCCCTGCCCTAAAATTATAAATAATACTTTCGCATCATTTTGTAACAAAAAGAGCGCTGCACGGTATTTTGTGCGGCGCTCTCTTTATATTGACAGATCAGTAGTGCAGATCCTCTGCGGTCAGCGCTTCCAGCACGGGCAGCATGGCAGCGGCTTCAGCCTTGGCGGCAGGCAGATCCATATCGCGGTAGTTGCCGCACTCCACCTCGCTGGCACCGGGCACGGCACCCTCAAAATCGGCCATAAAGCGGTAGGCGTCCACCGTCAGCTGCAGCGCCTGTGCCGGGGTCAGCCCTCGGGTGAGCAGGTAAAAGCCGGTGCGGCAGCCCATGGGGCCAACATAGATCACCCCATCCTTCACGGCGCTGTTGCGCGCGTAGGTGGCAAACAGATGCTCCAGCGTGTGGGCGGCACCGGTGGTCAGGTAGTCGCCGTGATTGGGCTTTTTCATGCGGATGTCCCAGGTGAGAACATCGCCGTCCTGACGGCTCAGGTACATCCCGCGCTCCAGCCGGGTGTGATCCACGCAAAAACTTGCGATACGTTCCATACTACAGCTCTCCTTTATCAGCCCTGCAGGCGCTGCACACTGCCGTGTGCGCAGTCCACAGCCACCATCAGACCATCGCGGATGTGGCTGGTAGCACCGGCGGCACCCACAACGGTGGGCTTCAGCAGTGCCTTGCCGGCAATAGCGGCGTGGCTGTTCAGGCCGGGCTCCTCTACCACCAGAGCGGCAGCGTCGCGCACGAAGCTCAGCATCTCGTTGCTGGTGGAGGGCACTACAAGCACCATGCCGGGCTTGAACTTGGCGCGCACCTCGTCCATGGTGCGGCAGACACAGGCCTTGCCGCTGGCAACATCATTGTTCTCGGGGCCGACGCCCACGCCGGTAGCCAGGCAGTTGCCGATCATGTGGATCTTGATCATGTTGGTGGTGCCGGAGACGCCCACGGGGACGCCGGCAGTCACGACAGCCAGCTCACCGTCGTGCAGATAGCCGTTCTCCTTGGCCAGAGTGGTGGACATCTCGATCAGCTCATCGGTGCTGTGTGCCAGAGACATCATCAGCGGGGTGATGCCCCAGCTCAGGGACAGCTGACGCTGCACCTGCTCGCGCATGACGCAGGCAATGATGGGCTGCTGCGGGCGGTACTTGCTCAGCAGGCGGGCAGTGGTGCCGGACTCAGACACGGTCACGATGGCAGCAGCGTTCACGTCCCGTGCGGTCAGGCAGGCGGCATGGGCGGTAGCGTCGGATACGCTGATCTTGCCGGGGTTGGAATCCATCGTGCGGCTGCGCAGATGGAAGCCCTCCTGCTCAGTGCGCTCAGCAATGGCAGACATGGTCTTGAGCGCCTCCACAGGGTAGGCACCGGCAGCGGTCTCACCGGACAGCATAATGGCAGAGGTGCCATCGTAAATGGCGTTTGCCACGTCCGAAATCTCGGCGCGGGTGGGGCGGGGGTTCACGATCATGCTGTCCAGCATCTGGGTAGCGGTGACGATGGGCTTGCCGAAGGAGAAGGAGCGCTCGATGATGGTCTTCTGGATGCCGGGCAGCTCGGTAAAGTCGATCTCCACGCCCAGATCGCCGCGGGCCACCATGACGGCATCGGCAGCAGCCAAAATGCTGTCGATGTTATTCACGCCCTCGCGGTTCTCGATCTTTGCAATGATGCGGATGTTGGAATCGTACTGGTTCAGCAGGTTGCGGATATCGTACACGTCCTGTGCGGTGCGCACAAAGGAGGCAGCGATGAAATCGTAACCCTGCTGGATGCCGAAGATGATGTCATCCTTATCGCGCTGGCTCATATACGGCATAGACAGGTGCACGCCGGGCACATTGACACCCTTCTTGGTCTTGATCTTGCCGTTGTTGAGCACCTCGCACACGATGTCGGTGTCCGTGACGCTGACGATCTGCAGCTTGATCAGGCCGTCGTCCAGCATGATGGTGCCGTTCGGCTCCACGTCCATGGGCAGATCCTTGTAGGTGATGGAGCAGATCTCTTTGGTGCCCTCCACCTCGCGGGTGGTCAGGGTGAAGGTCTGGCCGGCAACCAGATTCTCAACGCCGTTCTTGAAGTCCTTCAGGCGGATCTCGGGACCCTTGGTGTCCAGCAGTGCAGCCACGGGCTTACCCAGCTCCTCACGCAGAGCCTTCAGCTTTTCAAGGCGACCCAGATGCTCCTCGTGGGAACCGTGGGAAAAATTGAAGCGGGCCACGTTCATGCCGTTGGCGATCAGATCGCGCAGCACGCCTTCCTTATCGGTGGAAGGACCAAGGGTGCAAATAATTTTCGTCTTTCTCATGCAATATACCTCCGTCAACTCTCTCTTACCTATATCCGGCACAGCATCCCTGCAGGCTGCTGTGTATGACCAATGGGAGTAAAAGCTCCCGGTACAGCGGGTCGGTTTATATGGCAGAGCGGGAAAACCCAAAAACTCTACCACCTATTATTATAATCATTCCGGCGCAAGAGAGCAAGAGGAATTTTTGCTTGAATACAAGTTTTTGCATCTGTTGATGCCTAAAGGAAAGATTGCAAAACTTTTAACGATGCGCCGCAGCTTTCTGCGTGCTGTCTGACAGGGGAAAACTGCTGCAAAACGTGAAAACTGATAAGAACATACAAGACTGCTTCCTCTTGCATCGGAGGGGGTTTTTGCTTATAATAGGGGTAATAAAGTAGTACTGTTCCGGGGAACGCCCGGAGAATGGAGTGACCATTATGGAAAAACGCGTTTTTCTGATCGTGCTGGACAGCTTTGGCATCGGCGCAGAGCCGGATGCCGCTGCCTTTGGCGATGCAGGCACCAACACCTTGGGTGCCATTGCGAACCACCCCAATTTCAATTGCCCCAATCTGCGCAAGCTGGGCTTGTTCAACATTGACGGCGTGACCGCAGGGGAAAAGACGGATGCCCCGGCGGCTGCCTTTGCCCGCCTGCAGGAGCAGAGCATGGGCAAGGATACCACCATCGGCCACTGGGAGATCGCCGGTGTAGTCAGCCCGGAGCCGCTGCCCACCTTCCCCGAGGGCTTCCCGGAGGAGCTGATCCGGGAGTATGAGCAAAAGACCGGCCACAAGGTACTGTGCAACAAGCCCTATTCCGGCACGCAGGTGCTGAAGGACTACGGCGAGCAGGCCATGCGGGAAAATGCCCTCATCGTCTATACCAGCGCCGACAGCGTTTTTCAGGTGGCTGCCAACGAGGAGCTTGTACCGGTGCAGGAGCTGTACCGCTACTGCGAGATCGCCCGGGAAATGCTCAAGGGCAAGTACGGCGTAGGGCGTGTGATCGCCCGCCCCTTCCTGGGCAACAGCGCGGATACCTTCTACCGCACCACCAACCGCCACGACCTGAGCCTCAAGCCGCCCCGCGCCACCATGCTGGATCTGCTGAAGGATGCCGGTAAGGACGTGATCGCCGTGGGCAAGATCTACGATATCTTTGACGGCGAGGGCGTGACCGAAAAGATCAAGACCACCGGTAACACCAACGGCATCGCCTTTACCAAGGCCCTGCAGACCCGGGACTTTGAGGGCCTTGCCTTCGTGAATCTGGTGGACTTCGATATGCTCTACGGCCACCGCCGCGATGTGGCAGGCTACGCTGCCGCCGCTACGGAGTTCGACCGTTTTCTGGCTGATTTCCTGCCGGGGATGCGGGAGGGCGACCTGCTCATGATCACCGCCGACCACGGCTGCGACCCCTCTTACACCAAGACCACCGACCATACCCGCGAGTATGTGCCGTATCTGGTCTGCGGCAAGGGTGTGAAGGCGGGGACGGATCTGGGCACTAAGCTGTGCTTCGGCACCATCGCCCAGACCATCTGCGAATATCTGGAAGTGGACGCCTCCACGCTGGACGGCAAGAGCGTATGGCAGGAGATCCGGGCATAAAACGCCCCAAAAACAATAAGAACAGGAGCGTGAAACGATGCGTATTTATGATCTGATCGCAAAAAAGCGGGATGGCGGCACCCACACCCGGGAAGAGCTGGAAGCCATCGTCAACGGCTTTGTCAGCGGGGAAGTGGCCGATTACCAGATGGCTGCCTGGATGATGGCGGTGTATCTGCGCGGCATGACCAACGAGGAGACCGCCGAGCTGACCGACGTGATGGCCCACAGCGGCGTCATGGTAGACCTTTCGCCCATCCCGGGCATCAAGGTGGACAAGCACTCCACCGGCGGCGTGGGCGACAAGACCACGCTGGTCATTGCACCCATCGTCGCGGCCTGCGGCGTGAAGATCGCCAAGATGAGCGGCCGGGGCCTTGGCCATACCGGCGGCACCATCGATAAGATGGAGAGCGTGCCCGGCACAAAAACCGCCCTCTCGCAGGAGGAGTTCTTTGCGCAGGTGAACAGGATCGGTCTGTCGGTCATCGGCCAGAGCGAGGGCATTGCCGTGGCAGATAAAAAGATGTACGCCCTGCGGGATGTGACCGCAACCGTCAGCTGCATCCCGCTCATCGCGTCCAGCATCATGTCCAAGAAGCTGGCTTCCGGCTCGGATGCCATCCTGCTGGATGTGACCACCGGCACCGGTGCTTTTATGAAAACCGTGGACCAGAGCATTGAGCTGGCCAAGCTGATGGTCGCCATCGGCACCCACCATGGCCGCCGGGTGGCCGCCATGATCACCGATATGGACACCCCGCTGGGGCACAACATCGGCAACAGTCTGGAAGTGATGGAGAGCATGGACGTGCTCAAAGGCCACGGCCCGGCAGACCTGACCGAGGTGTGCCTGCAATTGGCGGCTAACATGCTGGTACTGGCAGGCAAGGGCGATGCCGCCCACTGCCGCGCTATGGCCGAGGCTGTCATTGCGGACGGCTCTGCCTTTGCCAAGTGCAAGGAGATGTTTGCCGCACAGGGCGGCGACACCCGCGTGCTGGACGATTACAGCCTGTTTGCAAAGCCCGCTGCCAGCTATGAGCTGCTGGCCGAGCAGGACGGCTACATCATCCAGAACGACGCCGAGAAGATCGGCTCTGCCAGCGTGCTGCTGGGCGCCGGCCGCCAGAAGAAGGGCGACCCGCTGGACTTTGCCGCTGGCATCACCCTGCACAAAAAGCGCGGCGACTACGTCCACAAGGGCGAAAGCCTGGCCACCTTCTACGGCGCAGCGGACAAGTTTGAAGCTGCCGCAGCCGAGTACCGCAGCGGCCTTGTGTACGGCGCTGAAAAGCCGGAAGAAGCCCCGCTGGTGTACGCCCTTGTCACCAAAGACGGCGTAGAGCGGTACTGAGACCGGACAGCAAGGGAGAACCCTGTTTTCCGCGAAAATGCAAGGTCGGGCAGCCCGCAGGCTGACCGACCTTGCTCTTATAACAATTTTTTTTTCCGCTGAGGATGCCCAAAGCGTACGCGGTGGGCATTCTAAATCGTTTCGTCCCAAGGGGACTGCTGCACAAAGCTGTGTGGCAGTCCCTTTTTGCGCTTTCACGCTGAAAACAGGCCATCTTGCACAAAAGAACTGTCGCTTTTTAAGCAATTCGCTGTATTTGCGGGACAAACAGTAGAACTTTGCGGCAGGATATGGTATACTATGCTGTACTTGTATGCCCCGGGAAAAGGGGCTGCCAAAGGAGAAAGGACTTGTTATGAAGATCATTCTGGTGGGCGGCGGCAAGGTCGGCACGGCGCTGGCGCGCCAGCTCAGCGAGGAAGGCCACAACGTGACTGTGGTGGACACCAACAAAGCGCGCGTGGAGCACCTGACCGAAAGCTACGACGTGCTGGGCATTGTAGGGGCAACGGCTCGTCCATCACCACCCTGTCCGAAGCCGGAATCGAGGAAGCGGACGTGTTCATCGCAGTCACCGGCTCGGACGAGCTGAACCTGCTGTGCTGCATGTTTGCCAAAAAGGCGGGCCACTGCCACGCCATTGCCCGTGTGCGCAACCCGTCCTACAGCCATGAGCTGGACTTCATCAAAAAGCAGATCGGCATTTCGGCCATCATCAACCCGGAGATGGCGGCGGCCAAGGAAATTTCCCACCTGCTGCGCTTCCCGGGGGCCAGCAAGATCGATACCTTTGCGGGCGGCCGTGTGCGGCTGATCAAGTTTGCGCTGCCCGATGCGCTGAACGGCGTGGCCATCCATGAGATCCCCACCCGGCTCAAGAGCGACATTCTGGTCTGCGCGGTGGAGCGTGACGGCGGGGTCATCATCCCCAACGGTAACTTTATGCTGCAGAAGGGCGACCAGGTCACCTTCCTCGCCACGCAGGAAAAGGCCCACGAGTTCTTCCAGCGCTGAATCTGCCGGTGCGGCCGGTGCGCAACGCCCTCATCGTGGGCGGCGGTGCCATTGCCTTCTACCTCAGTCAGGAGCTGCTGGAAAACCATGTCCGGGTGCGCATCGTGGAGCGGGACCCTGCCCGCTGCGTGGAGCTGGCCGAGCAGCTGCCCGGCGCACAGATCCTGAACGAGGACGGCTCCAACCGCGACTTCCTGCTCTCGGAAGGTCTGGAATCCACCGAAGCCTTCGTGGCTCTGACCAACATCGACGAGGAAAATGTGCTGCTGACCCTGTTTGCAAAAAAGCACTCCAACGGCAAGCTGGTCACCAAGATCAACCGCCTGGAGTTTGACGACATCCTGGCAGGGCTTGACCTGGGCAGCGTGGTCTACCCCAAGTACATGACCTGCGATTACATCGTGCAGTATGTGCGTGCATTGCAGAATGAAGCGGGCAGCAACATCAAGACCCTGTACCGCATTCTGGACGACCGCGTGGAAGCGCTGGAATTTACCGTCCACGAGGAGAGCCGGGCTACCGGCGTGCCGCTGAGCCAGCTGCATCTGAAAAAGAACCTGCTGCTCTGCTGCATTACCCGCGGCAACGAGATCAAGATCCCGCGCGGCGGCGATGAGATCCAAGTGGGCGACAGCGTCATCGTCGTCACGCTGGAGCATGGCCTGCATGACCTGCGGGACATCGTGGAAGAGTGACGGAGGCACACCATGAATTATGCGATCGTTTTCCGTCTGCTGGGCTATGTGCTGATGATCGAGGGCGCATTGCTGCTGCTGCCCGCCGCCGCCAGCTTAGTGTATGGCGAGTGGATGGTGCTGGGTGTGTTTCTGCTCACAGCTGCCGTCAGCGCCGGCATCGGCTACGCCCTGCACACCATCAAACCCCGCAGTAAGGTGTTCTATATGCGCGAAGGCTTTGCGGCTACCTCGCTGTGCTGGGTGTTCATCTCGGTGATGGGCGCGGTGCCCTTTGTGCTCACGGGCAGCATCCCGAACCCTGTGGATGCCATGTTTGAGACCGTTTCCGGCTTCACCACCACCGGTGCCAGCATCCTGCCCGGGGTGGAGGACCTGCCCAGGGGCATCCTGTTCTGGCGCAGCTTCACCCACTGGATCGGCGGCATGGGCGTTCTGGTGTTCCTGCTCTCCCTGCTGCCCCTGACCGGCGGCTCCCACGTCAACCTGATGAAGGCAGAAAGCCCCGGCCCGCAGGTGGATAAGCTGGTGCCAAGGTGCAGTCTACCGCAAAGATCCTGTACGGCATCTACTTTGCACTCACCGTGCTGGAGCTGGTGTTCCTGCTGATTGGCAGAATGCCCCTGTTCGAAGCCATGCTCACCGCCTTTGGTACGGCGGGCACCGGCGGCTTCGGCTTCAAGAACGACAGCTTTGCCAGCTTTTCGCCCTACATCCAGTGGGTCGTGACCATCTTCATGATCCTGTTTGGCGTCAACTTCAACGCCTACTTCCTGCTGCTCATGCGCAAGTTCCGCCGCGCTGCTGCCAGCGAGGAGGTGCGGGCCTACTTTGTGATCATCGCAGTGGCAGTGGGTATCATCACTGCCAATATTTATAGTATGTACAACAGCTTTGGCGAGGCGCTGCGCCATGCGGCCTTCCAGGTGGGCTCCATCATTACGACCACTGGCTTTTCCAGCTGTGATTTTGACCTGTGGCCCACCCTCTCTCAAAGAAATTCTGGTGGTGCTCATGTTCATTGGCGCCTGCGCAGGCAGCACCGGCGGCGGCATCAAAGTCAGCCGCTTCCTCCTGCTGGGCAAGACGCTGGGCAAGGAGCTCAAGCAGGCCCTCCACCCGCAGGTGGTAGCGCCCGCCCGCATGGACGGCAAGCTGTTGAACCACGAGACCATCCGCACCACCAACGTGTTTGTGGCGGCGTATATCTTTATTTTTGCGGCTTCCTTCTTCCTCATCAGCCTGAACGGCTTTGATATGGTGACAAACTTTACCGCCGTGGCTGCTACCCTGAACAACATCGGCCCGGGCTTGGAAATGGCAGGCCCAATGCAGAACTTCGGCTGCTTTGCAGACCCCGCAAAGCTGGTGCTCATCTTCGATATGCTGGCCGGCCGTCTGGAGATCTTCCCCATGCTGGTGCTGTTTATGCCGGATACATGGCGGCGGTTCTAAGCCTTTTGGGGCACGGGACAAGCATAAAAATATTATTTCGGAACACCGGAGTGTCTATGGACGCTCCGGTGTTTTTTGGTGAAAGAAGCTGCAAAGGCAGGTGGCAACGGTTAGAAATGCCTTGCGTTCGGCGCCGCATTGCAGTATGATTATAATATCAATTATCTGACCCTTACCCCCCCTGAGCAGGCAGAACCTTTTTTTTTACAAACGAAATCGTTCTGCATGATAAAGAAGAGAGCAAAAACAATAAAACATACAGGAGGAAATTATTATGGGTTTGATCAAAGCAGGTATGGGCGCACTGGGCGGAACTCTTGCAGACCAGTGGAAAGAATTTTTCTATTGCGATTCTCTGGATAAGGATGTGCTGATGGTCAAGGGCCAGAAGCGCACTTCCCGCCGCAGCTCCAACCACGGCGAGGATAATATCATCACCAACGGCAGCGGCATCGTCGTGGCGGACGGCCAGTGCATGCTCATCGTGGACCAGGGCCGCGTGGTGGAGGTGTGCGCCGAACCGGGCGAGTATACCTTCAATTCCTCCACCGAGCCCAGCGTGTTCACCGGCAACTTCGGCGACAGTCTGGCAGCCACTTTCCAAACCGTAGCCAAGCGCTTTACCTACGGCGGCGACACCGGCAAGGATCAGCGGGTGTACTACATCAACACCAAGGAGCTGGGCGAGATCCTGTACGGCACCGCAACGCCCATCCCGTTCCGCGTAGTGGTCAGCGAGGAGCGAGGCTACAAGCTCTCGGTGAACATCCGCTGCAACGGCAGCTTTACTTTACCGCATCTGCGACCCGCTGTTGTTCTACACCAACGTGTGCAGCAACGTCTCCACCCAGTACGATGCCTCGGAGCTGGCTCCCCGCCTGAAGAGCGAGCTGATGAACGCTTTGCAGCCGGCGCTGGCCACCCTTTCTGCCAACAAGGTGCAGTATTACGAGATCCCCGCCCACACGCTGGAGATCTCGGACGCCCTGAACGAGCAGCTGTCCAATATCTGGCGCAAGAAGCGCGGCATCGAGGTGTTCTCCTTCAACATCAACTCCCTGTCCATCCCGGAGGAGCAGCAGAAGAAGATCACCGAGTGGGAAGAAAACGCCATGACCACCGACCCCACCACCGCCGCAGCCCGTCTGGTGGGCGGTCAGATCGATGCCATGAAGACTGCTGCTGGGAACACCGCCGGTGCTATGACCGGCTTTATGGGCATGGGCATGGCAGCCGGTGCAAACGGCATGAACGCCCAGAACCTGTTCGCTATGGGTCAGCAGCCCGCAGCACCCCAGCAGCAGACTTCTGCCGCCGACAGCTGGAAGTGCAGTTGCGGCGCTATCGCCACCGGCAAGTTCTGCCCGGAATGCGGCAGCAAAAAGCCGGAACCGAAGCCCGCTGCGGACAGCTGGACCTGCAGTTGTGGTGCTACCGTTACGGGCAAGTTCTGCCCGGAGTGCGGCAAGCCCCGCCCGGCGGCAGCAGAAGGCTGGACTTGCAGCTGCGGCGCGGTGAACAAGGGCAAGTTCTGCTCCGAGTGCGGCAAACCCAAGCCTGCCGGTACCCCCAAGTATAAGTGCGACAAGTGCGGCTGGGAACCGGCCGACCCTGCTCACCCGCCCAAGTTCTGCCCGGAGTGCGGCGACCCCTTTGACGAAAACGACCGCAGCTGAACCCGGCACATAATGACCGATCACACTGCGGGGCAGGGAAGGAGCCTCTGCTCCGCAGATCATAGGAGGAAACACTATGGCAGGAATGCTGGAATATAAGTGCCCCTGCTGTGATGGTGCCATCAAATTTGACAGCACCACCCAGAAGATGAAATGCCCCTACTGCGACACCGAGTTTGAGGTGGACGCACTGAAGGGCTACGATGAGGATCTGAAAGACGCAAAGCCCAGCCAGATGAACTGGGCCACCCCCGGCGGTAGCTGGGCAGAGGGCGAGACCGCCGGTCTGCATACTTATGTCTGCAAGAGCTGCGGCGGCGAGATCGTGGGCGACGACACCATGGCAGCCTCGGCCTGCCCCTTCTGCGGCAACCCCATCGTTCTGACCGGACAGTTTGCCGGAGACCTGCGCCCCGACCTCATCATCCCCTTCAAGTTGGATAAAAAGGCTGCCAAGGCAAAATTGCAGGAGCACCTCAAAGGCAAGACCCTGCTGCCCAAGGTGTTCCGCAGCCAGAACCATATCGACGAGATCAAGGGCGTGTATGTGCCCTTCTGGCTGTACGACAGCGACGCCGATGCCCAGCTGCGCTTTACCGCTACCCGCACCCGCTTTTGGTCGGATGACGACTACGATTATACCGAGACCAGCTACTACTCTGTGCGCCGGGACGGCGTGCTGGGCTTTGACGCGGTTCCGGTGGACGGCTCCTCCAAGATGGCAGACGACCTGATGGAATCCATCGAGCCCTTTGCCATGCAGGATGCCGTGCCCTTCAAGACAGCGTATCTGGCGGGCTATGTGGCCGATAAGTACGATGTGGACGCCCAAAAGAGCATCCAGCGCGCCAACGAGCGTATCCGTCAGTCCACCGAGGACGCCTTTACCCAGACCGTTACCGGCTACGACTCCGTGAAAATGGAAAACAGCAGCATCCAGCTGCACGGCGGCAAGGCAAAGTATGCACTGTTCCCGGTGTGGGTGCTGAGCACCAGCTGGCATGGCAACAACTACATTTTTGCCATGAACGGCCAGACCGGCAAGTTTGTGGGCAACCTGCCGGTGGATAAGGTCGCCGCCCGCAAGTGGACGCTGGGACTTACGGCAGCCGTCGGTGCAGCATCCTATGCGGTGATGTGGCTGCTGTGGCTGGCCGGGATTCTGTAAAGGAGGGACGGAAGATGAAAAAGACTGTTACCCCACTGCGCTCCCTCTGTGCCGCGCTGGCAGCACTGGTGCTGCTGGTCGCGCTGGCCGCACCGGCCTTTGCCGCAGACGGCTTTGCCGACCTGTATTACCGCATGAACGACAGCGCAGAAGTTCTGACCGAGGACGAGGACGGCGAGCTGGAAGCTTCACTGGAGGAACTGAGCGTCCGCCAGAGCTTTGATGTGATCATTGCTACCATCGACTCGCTGGAAAGCGAGGGCTGCACCAGCATGGAGGAATATGCCGATGACCTGTACGATTACTGCCAGTTCGGCTACGGTGAAAACCGGGACGGCGTGCTGCTGCTGGTGAGCATAGGCGACCGCAAATGGCATATCTCCACCTGCGGCTACGGCATTACCGCCTTTACGGATGCCGGCATCCAGTACCTTGGCGAGCAGATGACCCCCGATATGGCAGACGGCGATTACGCCGCCGCCTTCCGCACCTTTATCCAGTGGACGGATGCGTATGTTACCGCCGCCCGCGAAGGCCACCCCTACGATGTGGACAACATGCCCAAGGAGCCGTTCTCGATCGTGTATTTGGGCGTGGCGCTGGTCATTGGCCTGATCACGGCACTGATCGTGACCGGCGTGATGAAGAGCCGGCTCAAGAGCGTGGCACCGCAGCGGGACGCAACCAGCTATGTGCGGCAGGGCAGCATGAAGCTGACCAACCAGCGGGATCTGTATCTGTACCGTGAGGTCCACCGCACCGAGCGGCCGAAGGAGACTGACTCCGGCAGTTCCGGCGGCAGCTCCACCCATACCTCCTCCAGCGGCTCCACCCACGGCGGCGGAGGCGGTTCGTTCTGAAAACGTTCCCCGCAAGATAAAATCTCAAAAACCGATCCGCAGCAGCCGGTCGCACCCGCGTCCCGGCAACCACTGCGGATCGGTTTTTACTTTTCTGCCGCCCGACACAAACGACTGATTTTTTCTGCGCCTTTAGGGCTATACTTCCAGTGCAGACGATTTTATATGCAGCAAGGAGCAGACACATGGGCATTTGGGAAAATCTGGGCATGGGCGGTTACCGGGGCTTTTCGCGCCCGGCGGCGCGGCTGTTGCAGCAGGCGGTGCAGTTGGCGGGAGATCTGGGCTGTGAACAGGCGGATACCAGCCATCTTTTGCTGGCAATGCTGCAGCAGCAGGGCGCTGCGGCGCAGTTCCTCACCCGGAAAAACATTACCGAGCCGGAGGTGCGCCGCCAGCTGGCGCAGCAGCGCAGCGGCCCGGCACAGCGGCTGGACCGGCAGTCCATGGCACCGGACCTGCGCCGCACCATGGACTATGCGCTCATTAAGGGCGCAGGTGCGGAAATCCGATACGTTGACTTCCTGAGCGACAAAGAAAGCGGAACGATTGTTCTTTGGGAGAATTTTGATCTTATTGAGAAGTCGAGTGGAAATGTTTACGCAGAACTCGGAAAACACCAGAACGCAACAGCAGAGTATCTGTCCTTGATTTTCCACCGGTATCTGAATGGTGAGGGCCGGAATCCACTGACGATCATGGTAAACAATTATAAACTGACAGGATTGGACCACGCTTTCGCGGGAAATCCACAGAA